>ERZ856578.18-NODE-18-length-278032-cov-11.447313_pt1 | contig 278032 bp, 262 predicted proteins | sample MGYA00514384_ERZ856578 | MGnify/ENA primary metagenome ERZ856578 (study PRJEB29103, sample SAMN06111958) | human gut metagenome | biome: human gut; feature: ankylosing spondylitis patient; material: healthy_person | host: Homo sapiens | place: China:Hangzhou... | reverse complement strand
TGCGCAGCTACCAGTACTATGCGGCTTCTCGCATTACCGGTCGTGTCGCCATGCGGCGTTGGGCGGATAAAGATCAGTATGGCGGCTATATCTGGCATACTACCGGTTCCGGTAAAACCTTGACCAGCTTCAAATCAGCTCAACTGATTGCCGGATCAAGGGATGCCGATAAGGTGGTGTTCCTGATGGACCGTGTCGAGCTGGGAACCCAATCACTGATGGATTACCGTGGTTTTGCCGACGATGCGGGTTCTGTACAAGACACAGAAGATACCAATGTTTTAGTGGCAAAACTGAAAAGTAACGATCCGGCCAATATGCTGATCGTCACTTCCATCCAGAAAATGAGCCGCATTGAGGAAAACAGCAGCTATAATGCTCACGATATTGAACTGATTCGGGATAAGCGGATTGTTTTCATCATTGATGAAGCACATCGGGATGTGTTTGGAGAAATGCTTCGCACCATCAAAGAAACCTTCCCCAATGCTATGTTCTTCGGGTTTACGGGAACACCAATTCACGAAGAGAACCAGAAGAAAATGAGCACTACCTCGGATGTGTTCGGAAACGAGCTTCACCGGTACAGCATTGCAGACGGAATCCGGGACAAAAATGTTCTGGGTTTTGACCCCTATATGGTGCCTACCTATAAGGACCGTGATTTACGCAAGGCTGTTGCTTTGGAAAAAGCCAAAGCACCTACTGAAGCCGCAGCCATGAGCGACCCCAAAAAGAAAAAAGCCTATCTGCACTATATGGATCATACAAGCGTGCCTATGGCTGGTGTCGTTCAAGCAGACGGAACCTACCTGAAGGGCATTGAAGATTATTTGCCCAACTCCCAATATGAGCGGGAAGAACATCAGCGTGCAGTAGTAACCGATATTCTGGATAACTGGGTTACGCTCAGCCACGGAAGTAAGTTCCATGCGATTTTTGCAACCAGCAGTATCCCGGAGGCGATCCAATATTATAGGCTGTTCAAGGAAATAGACAGTTTGAAAGTGACGGCACTGTTTGACCCAAGCATTGATAACAATGGTGGGGCAATCTTTAAGGAAGAATCGTTGATCGAGATTCTGGAAGATTACAATGCTCGCTACAACATGAAGTTTAAGCTGGCCACCTATGGAACGTTCAAGAAAGATGTTTCCTATCGCCTGGCACACAAGGAGCAGTATAAGTCTGTGGAGAGGACCCCGGACCAGCAGATTGATTTGCTGATTGTTGTGGATCAGATGCTGACCGGATTTGACTCAAAATGGATTAACACCCTCTATCTGGATAAGGTTTTGGTCTATGAAAAACTGATTCAGGCATTCTCCCGCACCAACCGCCTTTTTGGACCAGAGAAACCCTTTGGCACGATTCGTTATTACCGGAAACCTTATACAATGCGTCGGAATATCGACGAAGCGTTCAAACTGTACTCTGGTGACAAACCTCTTGGCCTATTTGCGGACAAGCTGGAGTATAACCTGGACAAGCTGAATGAGCTGTATGATGAAATCGAAGCGATTTTCCGCTCGGCAGGAGTGGGGAATTTTGAAAAATTGCCGGAAGATCACACAGAGCGCGGACAGTTTGCCAAGCTTTTCAAGCGTTTTAATAACTACCTGGAAGCAGCTAAAATTCAGGGCTTCACTTGGAATAAGCTGTCCTATGAAATAAAAACGGAAATGGGTAAAACCACTGTTGAGCTTCATCTGGATGAGACTGCTTATCTGATTCTTGCACTTCGCTATAAGGAGCTGTTTTCAGGCGAGGGAACAGGCTTGGGTGGTGATGATGTTCCTTATGAGATTGATTCTTACCTGACCGAGATCAACACCGGCGTTATTGATGCCAATTACATGAACTCCAGATTCAGCAAATACCTCAAGGCGCTGCAGGATGGAACTGAAACAGCGGCGGTGCTGGATGAACTGCATAAGTCCTTTGCAACTCTTACCCAGGAGGAGCAGAAATATGCAAATATTTTCCTGCACGATGTGCAGAACGGCGATGTTGTAGTTGATGAAGGGAAAACGTTGCGCGATTACATCACAGAGTATATGACCAGTGCGAAGAATGACCAGATTCACCGTTTTGCCGAGGCTCTTGGAGCAGATGAGACAATGCTGCGGGATTTCATGCAGTTGAGGGTTACAGAAGCAAACATTAACGAGTTTGGCCGATTTGATAAGCTGAAAGCAACGGTCAACAGAGACAGCGCAAAAGTGTTCTTGGAAACCCTTGAGGGAGCTGCCATCAAGCCTTTTCAGATCAACATGAAGGTGGATCGGATCTTGAGAAAATTTATCCTTGAGGGCGGATTTGACATAGCCTAAGCAAAGGAGGCGGCGATATGGGAAACAGGCGGCAAAAACATGAGCAAGACACAGCTATAAAGCTTCGCTTCTATTTTATGTCATTATGGCTATTGTTCGTTTTGATTTTTCTATTAACCGTTGATATCCCAATTTGTTTTTCTAAAGATGCGCACTTTATAGGTTTTGGACCGTTGTTGAAAAGAAATTGGCTTGCGTTTATCTCTTTATTCCTGGCAATTCTGGGATGGCTTGTTGCGTCTTTTGAGAAACAAAAATGGGCAGGCGTATCCAATCCACCGTACGAAATCGAGTCTATCAAAAATGAGAATTACGAATATTTAACCTTTCTTACTACCTACATAATCCCACTGATTTGCATCGATTTAACCAAGATTCGATATGTGTTCGTGCTGGCAGTTCTATTGGTGCTAATCGGGTTTATCTTCATCAGAATGGATTTATATTGTGGGAACCCTACCTTGGCACTTATGGGATATAGATTGTATCGCGCAGAGATTAGAGGCGTGGATGCTCCTGATGGAGTTGTGTTGATATCAAAAGACCGTTTGTCCAAAAGATCGGCTATTAAATGGATTCCCATCGATAAGTATGTCTGGATAGCAAAGGAGATAAAGAATGACGTCGGATGAATTAAAAAAGGCGGTATCTACTGTATTGGAACAGCCGCACCATACACAATTATATTTAGTTCTGAAAATTAATAATGAACTGGTTTTGAGGTTGGCTGATGTAGAAGATGAGAAAACCGCGCCAGAAATTCAGCGGTTATTTGAAGAGTTTCTAACAGCTGCTATTGTTGATAATGATGATATGATTGTTCGTAATTTGTCTATTGCAGATGAATCCTCAAATGCGATATATCAGTATGATTATAATAGTTATCCGGAAGAATTGGGATTATTCAAAAGCTTCAGACTAAAAACGGCAATCAAGACAAAAAAGTTTAATTTTCACACAGATGACTTAGGAAGTTTATTTGGATACATAATTTATCTTGGCTCGATGGAAAAAGGCATTGTTTTGTTCAAAAAGCACTACCCAATTTCTTTGATTAAAAGAGGAAGCCTTTTGTTAGGAGCAAAAAAGAAAGCTGAGCGATTTGAAAAACTTCCAGGTGTAGATATTATCCGAATGAATGGCGACGCACAACTTTTACGCTTGGGTGATACTATATTTGTGCTAGATTTAAAGATGCTAGAACGCAATATGGGGTTTTCGACTCTCATCCAACAAGCAGCAGTGGAGACTGTTAGCGCAATTGAAGATCTGGACATTTTGGATGATATTGAAGTGTTGCGGGATACACTTGAAGTCCCATCATTTGCTCGGAAGCTCTCCAAAGTAAAAAAAGCATCACCTATTTTTAAACTAGGAATATCAAAAGAAGCAATTGTCGAATTTACAAAAAACACGCCAGAGCTTGCAGGAAAGTTCAAATATAGTGAAGATGGTACGCAGATCAGGCTGGGCACCAAGAAATCTAAAATTGCGTTTCTTAAATTGATGAATGATGCTTTTTTACACTCTGAATTAACTAAACAGTGGTATGATGCATCTGCAAAAGACAACATTACTTAAGGGGCTGGATAATTGGCGAATTTTTAGCCTAGGTCTCAAAGGAAAAGCGTTCATAGAACGCGTAGCCGCAGAATGAAATTTTGCGTTCAAAGGGGTTTGGGGGTGCTGCCCTCAACAAGCAGACGGCAGGAAATGTGAGTGTGTATTACACTCGCATTGCTTGCCGGATTTGTGTGTGGCTATCCACACGCATTGCTTGCTACAATTTGCTCCCTTTAAAAACCTAGTACTTGAAAATTATGAGGTAACAGCATTTCATCATTGCAATTATGTTAATATAGGGTTGAATTCTATCCTTAAGTCTGATAGAATAATATTGGTGAACGGGGGTGAATCTCTTGAAGGAAGTGGCAGAAAGATTGCGATCTTTGCGGGAAAGCGTTAAGTTGTCCCAAGTTAAAATGGCTGAAATCGTCGGTGTTAAGCAATCCAGCTTGAACCGCTATGAGCTGAATCAGGCTTCGCCGACATTTGAAACGCTTAACCGGTATGCGGATTACTTTGATGTATCTATGGACTATATCTTTGGACGCACGGACAATCCTCAGGGCAAGCTGTATGAGTACAAGCCTAAAATTCAGCAGAACGACCCCCAGATGCAGAAGTTTGTGGAAATGTGTTTTGACCCCACATCTCCTATGAATGCGCGACTCAAGGAAACGCTACTGCAAATGCTTGGGGAGGCGAAACAATGAATGTTGTTATCTACGCCCGCTACTCCAGCCACAGCCAGACCGAGCAATCTATTGAGGGACAGCTCCATACCTGCTATGAGTATGCAAAAAACAACGGCTATCTTGTTGTTGGGGAGTACATCGACCGCGCTCAGAGTGGAACCACCGACAGCCGTGCCGAGTTCCAGAGGATGATTGCCGACAGCGACAAACATATCTTTGAGGGCGTTCTTGTATATCAGCTTGACCGCTTTGCTCGCAACCGCTACGACAGCGCCATCAACAAAGCAAAACTGAAAAAGAACGGTGTGCGCGTGATCTCCGCACGGGAAAATATCAGTGATGATGCCAGCGGCATTCTGGTGGAAGGCGTTCTGGAAAGTATGGCTGAATACTACTCGGCGGAGCTTTCCCAAAAGATTCGCCGGGGCATGGAGATCAATGCGCAAAAGTGTTTGGCCAATGGCAGCAATCCTGGTTTGGGCTATAAGGTGGATTCCGAACGTCGGTACTATGTGGATGAGGAAGAAGCAAAGATTGTCCGGGAGATTTTTGAACGGTATGCCAGTGGAGAAACAGTTGCAGACATTATCCGTGATTTGAACCGCAGAAAGCTCACGACTTCTCTTGGCAAACCCTTTAATAAAAACAGCGTCCATCGCATTTTGAACAACCGGCGTTACATCGGTTATTACCTCTACAAAGGACAGGAAACGCCGGGCGGTATGCCTCGTATCATCGAAGATGAGCTGTTTGAGCGGGTCCACCATATCCTTGATCGCAACAAAAAAGCACCTGCCCGAGCTAGAGGGCGGGAAGAGTATCTGCTCACCACAAAGCTGTTCTGTGGCTACTGCCGGGAGATGATGACCGGTTACGGTGGTACAGGAAAATCCGGCAAGACCTATCACTACTATGCCTGTAATAATTTCAAACGGCGCAAATGCAAAAAGAAGGTTATCAGTAAAGAGAAAATCGAGGATCGTGTCGTGCTGGAGTGCCGCAAGTTGCTGACAGACAGCAACATTGAGCGGATCGCAGCTTCGGTATCCGAGGTCTGTGAATCCAACCGGGACACAGCATCCATCAAACGCATCAGAGCTGCCATCCAGGAAGCAGACACTGCCATTGAAAATCTCTGGAAGGCGCTGGAGCGGGGACAAGCCGCTGACATGATTACTGAGCGGATTGAAAAACGTCAGCACGAAAAAGAGGAACTGCAAGCACAGTTGGCTGTCGAGATGGCGAAGCAGGTGACTTTGACAGCACCCCAGGTTAGAGCCTATCTCTACTCGCTCAGGCAAGGAGACAAGAACGACGAGAACATCAAGCGTGGGATCATCAATATCTTCCTCCGGGCGGTATATTTGTATGATGACCGGTTCACCTTGGTTTTGAACGGTAGCGACACTCCGATCACAATTGATGACATTCTGCTGGACGAGATTGAGGAGGGGCTTGAGGGTGATCTGACCAGCTGCGAAGGGTGTTCATCGTTGGTTGCGGACGCTCCACCAAAAAAAGGACTTGCTTTTCAGCAGGTCCTTTTTCCATGAAATTCATTTCTGCGCAACGCGCAAAATATCTTCGGCCGGAAATATTTGCGCCGCAAATGGGAAAAGCGCCGGATGCTTCGCACAGCGCGCCGAATGCGCTGTTTTTCTGCACGCCGGTGCATTTTTCGCGCAGAACATACAAACATCCGGCCCTATGCGACAGCGCGAACGTCCCAAGAATTAAGACTAATTAAGATGCCGCCGTATGCTTTTCTTGCTATAATATTGGCCGCAGAACAAAAAACGCCATCAGGAGAACAGAGCAAATGACAAGCGTAAGAAGATGGGCAATCGAAAATCGTACAAACGGCATGCCGGCCGCGCAGAAAGCGCCCGTCCGGTCCGTGCCGGTCGTATCCTTTTCTCCGGCAAGGACGGCAAAACAGCCTCATTGCCCGCAAAAGAGCGCCCCGGATGCTCTGTGCCAGATCATGCGGAACGTAAAACGAACAGCAGGCAGGCGCATGCGCCTGCAGGAGGGATACTGAAATGGAGCTTTCTTCGTTGTTCCTCGCGGGAAAAGGGAGCGCCCTGACCTCCTTCTTCTCGACGGCATTTCTCGTCGTGTTCCTGCCGTTTTGTCTCGTGGTGTACAGTCTCATGCCGCGGCGCGGGAAAAAATACTTCCTGCTCGCCGCCGACTGCGCCTTTTTCTGGCTGATCAGCGGCAAGCTGCTCGTATACCTGCTTCTGACGGCGCTTTCGATGCACTACTTCGGACTGTGGCTGGACAAAATACAGTCGGAGACGAAGCTTCTGCTCGCGCAGACAGAAAAAGCCGAGCGCAAGACCGTGCGCAAGCGGCAGCAGGCCGTGCAGCACCGGATCCTTTTGCTGGCCGTCATTTTGCACATCGGCGTCCTGTTCGCACTCAAATATTCCGGCTTCGCCGCGACGAATGTCAACACGCTCCTGGCGCACCTGCACATTCCCGTGCAGCTGGCGATCCCGAAGTATGTGATGCCGATCGGTATCTCCTTTTTCACGCTGCAGGCGCTGTCCTACATCGTGGACGTGCAGCGCGGCGTCACAAAAGCGGACACGAATCTGCTGCGCCTGACGCTGTTCATCAGCTTCTTCCCGCAGATCGTGGAAGGGCCGATCTGCCGCTACGACCAGACCGCGCAGCAGCTCTGGGACGCAAAGCCAATCACCTACGAGAACCTGACGCTCGGTCTGCAGCGCATTGCCTACGGCATGATGAAAAAGGTCATCATCGCCGACCGGCTCAACCCGCTCGTGAGAAATGTCTTTAATAACTACACCGACTTTGACGGCGGCGTGATCGCACTGGCTGCCGTGTGCTACACTGTGCAGCTGTACATGGACTTTTCGGGCTCGATGGACGCCGTCACCGGCACGGCGCAGATCCTCGGCGTCACAATGCCGGAAAACTTCCGACAACCGTTTTTCTCCAAGACGATCTCGGAATTCTGGAAGCGCTGGCACATCACGCTCGGCACATGGTTCAAGGACTATGTATTCTACCCGGTCGTCACGCTCAAGCCGCTGGAAAAGCTCACTTCCGCCGCCCGCAAACGCCTCGGCAACCACTACGGTCCGCTGCTGGCGAGCGCCGTCGCGCTCTTTTGCGTGTGGTTCTGCAACGGTCTCTGGCACGGTGCCGCGTGGAGCTATCTCTTTTTCGGCATGTACCACTTCGTGCTGATCCTCGGCGGCAACATCATCGCCCCGCCGGTGCGGGCCGTCAACGCGCGGCTGCACATCCGCGCCGAGAGCTTCCCGTACCGTCTGCTGCAGATGCTGCGCACGACGGTGCTGGTCATCATCGGCGAGCTGTTTTTCCGTGCAAACGGCCTGCGTGCAGGTATGCAGATGTTCCGCACCATGGTCACCGGATTTGCATTTCCCGTCTTTGACGATGCGCTCTTCAAGGCGCTCGGTATTGACAAGTTTGACCTCATGATCGTTGCTGTGACACTGCTGATCGTGTTCGTCGTGAGCGTGATCAACGAAAAAGGCAAGTCCGTGCGCGCGCTGCTGGCACAGCGCCCTGCTGCAGTACGCTGGACGGTCTTCTACGCGCTCATTTTGTTCATCATCGTTTTCGGAGCATACGGAAAGGGCTACATTCCCGTCGACCCCATGTATGCGAACTTTTAGGAGGCACGCATGTCCCGTTTTCTCAAACATACGCTCAGATGCGTCGTTTTTCTCGCCGTGCTGGCACTTTTGCTGACCGGTGTGTCGCAGCTGGTGCGGCCAAAAAACAACACCCGCAGCGACGGCATCCATGACCCCGCGGCCAACGGCATTCTCGGAGAACCGGACAACACGATCGACCTGCTCATCCTCGGTGACAGCGAGAGCTATTCCGCCTTCATCCCGATGCAGCTGTGGCAGCAATACGGTTACACGGCCTACTGCTGCGGCACATCCAGACAGACACTGTACTATTCGGAAGCGTTCTTGCACAAAGCCTTCCAAAAGCAGTCGCCCAAGCTTGTGATCCTGGAGACCGATGTGATCTTCATCGATTTTTCGTACGGCAGTATGCTGCTGCAGGAGGCCGGCGACCTCTTCCCTGTGTTTTCCTACCACGACCGGTGGAAATCTCTGAAGGCAAATGACTGGCGCATGACCGTCAATTACACCCACACCGAAAATGCCAAAGGGTATCAGCTGCGCTGCAACGCCACTCCGGCGGACGCCAGCAATTATATGACGCCATCGGATGCCTACGCTCCCATCCCGAAGCGAAACCGCGCCTATGTTGAGCGCATCAAGGCCTTCTGTGACGAAAACGGCGCGCAGCTGATGCTCGTCAGCACGCCCAGCACAGTCAACTGGAACATGGCGCGCCACAACAGCACGCAGGCGCTCGCAGATAAGCTGCAGATCCCGTTCATCGACTTCAACACCATGTCCGACCAGGTGTCGATCAACTGGAGCACGGATACCCGTGACCAGGGGGATCACCTGAATTATTTTGGCGCAAAAAAAGTAACGGCTGCGCTCGGCGATTATCTGTCTGACAACAGCCTGCTGCCAAGCCACAAGGACGATCCGGAGTATTCCGATTGGGACACACAGGCCGATGCGTTTAACCAGGCGATCACTGCCGAACTCGCAAAATCATAATTGCAGCACAGCATTTCCATGTGCCGGAGCAGGCCAAGCATCGCCTGCTCCGGCTTTTGCGTTTCAAAATCAAATCGCAGGAGCACGCCGAAAGCCCCATCGTGTTTCCGGGCGAAAACGGCGAGCGGCAGTACCGCTCTCCCAAAGCGCTCCACAGCGAGTTTCTCCGTTTTCCGTCAGCGTCGAGGATGCGGGCAATATCAGCGCCGGCCTGTAAGCGACGGGTTCATGCGCGCTTTTGCAGCATCGCAGCTCTACCTCGACGCCGCGTTTTTCGCTGAGCCGGGGCTCATCGGCGTGCACCCGAACGACAACACGGCCACCGTGTGGCTGCGCGCGGACGATCTCGCGGCCCTGATCCGGGAGCACGGAAACCCGGTGCATATTGCGGAGCTGTGAGCGCGGCCACACGCATAGAAAAAAGCAAGGCTTCCCGAATTCGGGAAGCCTTGCTTTTATCTATTTCTCTTTTTTGCAGTCACAGTTTCTGCCGCACTGCGCGCAGTTACCGGTGCAGCCGCTGCCGCAGCAGCCGCCCTTTTTCATGGCGCGGCGCCAGACGCGCCACGCGATGACGGCGCACACGGCCACGATGGCCAGCAGGAGATAATCGATCAGCCGCATCACACCAGCCCCGCGATCGCATACGCGGCAAACGCCACGACCCATGCCACTGAGCACTGCAGAACCACGACGCCGACCGTCTTGAGCCGGGAATCCAACTCGCGGCGGATGGTGGCGATGGCGGCCACACACGGCGTATACAGCAGCGTGAACACGAGAAAGCTGATGGCGGAGCGCGTGGTGAGCAGCGACGAAATGGCCGCGCCGCCGAGCAGCACCTGCAGCGTGCTGACGACGGATTCCTTGGCGATAAAGCCGGAGATGAGCGCCGTGGCGCACCGCCAGTCGCCAAAGCCGAGCGGCCGGAAGACGGGCGCGATGAACTGCCCGATGAGCGCGAGCAGGCTGTTGGCACTGTCGGCCACGACGTTCAGGCGCGTGTCAAAGCTCTGGAGGAACCAGATGATGATCGTCGCGAGGAAAATGACCGTGAACGCGCGCTGGAGGAAGTCCTTTGCCTTCTCCCAGAGCAGCAGCGCCACGCTCTTGAGTCCGGGCATGCGGTAATTCGGCAGCTCCATGACAAACGGCACGGGCTTGCCGCGGAAGGCCGTCTTGTTCATGATGAGCGCCGCGAGGATGCCGATCAGGATGCCGAGGACATACAGGCCCAGCATGACAAGCGCGCGGTAGCGCGGGAAAAACGCCGCGGTGAAAAAGGCGTAGATCGAGATCTTCGCCGAGCAGCTCATATACGGCGTGAGCAGGATGGTCATCTTCCGGTCGCGGTCGGACGAGACGGTGCGCGTGGCCATGATGGCCGGCACCGAGCAGCCGAAGCCGATGAGCATCGGCACGATGCTGCGCCCTGACAGGCCGATCTTGCGCAGGGGCTTATCCATGACGAAGGCGACGCGGGCCATATAGCCGGTGTCCTCCAGAATGGACAGGAAGAAAAACAGCGTCACGATGATCGGCAGGAACACGAGCACGCTGCCGACGCCGGCGAACACGCCGTCGATGATGAGGCTATGTACCACGGGGTTGATGCCGTAGGCCGTGAGCGCGGCGTCCACGACGCCGGTCAGCGCGTCGATGCCGAGCTGCAGCAGGTCGGACAGCCACTGGCCGATGACGTTGAACGTGAGATAAAACGTGAGGAACATCACGACGAGAAACATCGGCAGGGCGGTATATTTGCCTGTGAGGATGCGGTCGATCTTCATGGAGCGCGCGTGCTCCTTGCTCTCGTGGCACTTGACCACGGAAGCAGCCACGACGCCCTCGATGAACGTATAGCGCATGTCCGCGAGCGCCGCGTTGCGGTCGAGCCCGGTCTCGTTTTCCATCTGCACGATGCAGTGCTCAAGCAGCTCCCGCTCGTTTTCGTCGAGCGCGAGCGACTGCGCGAGATCGTCCCCGCCCTCGATGAGCTTGGCCGCGCAGAAACGCGCCGGTACGCCGATACGGTCGGCATGGTCGGCGATCAGGTGCACGACCGCGTGGATGCAGCGGTGCACGGCTGAATCATCCGCACAGAAATCCGTCACCTTCGGCAGCGTCTGGCTGCGCGCGACGGTCAGCGCCTGATCCACGAGCTCAGACACGCCCTCCCCCTTCGCCGCCGAGATCGGCACGATGGGGATGCCCAGCGCCTGGCTCATCTTCTGCACGTCGATGGCGCCGCCGTTGGCGTGCACCTCGTCCATCATGTTCAGCGCCAGCACCATCGGCACGCGCAGCTCGAGCAGCTGCAGCGTCAGGTACAGGTTGCGCTCGATGTTCGTGGCGTCCACGATGTTGATGATGCCGTCCGGCTTCTGGTTGATGATAAAATCGCGCGAGACGATCTCCTCCTGCGTATACGGACGCAGGGAGTAGATGCCCGGCAGGTCGACGACGGAGCAGCCCTTCTCGTCGCGCATCTCGCCCATCTTCTGGTCGACGGTCACGCCCGGAAAGTTGCCCACGTGCTGGTTGGAACCGGTGAGGGCGTTGAACAGCGTCGTCTTGCCGCAGTTCTGGTTGCCGACAAGCGCAAAGATCATGCCGACACCCCCTCGACCTCGATCTTCTTCGCTTCTTCTACGCGCAGCGTCAATTCATAGCCGCGCACGCGGATCTCGATGGGGTCGCCCATCGGCGCCACCTTCTGCAAAGTGACGCGCGTCCGGGGTGTCAGCCCCATGTCCAACAGCCGGCATCGCAGCGCGCCGTCCCCACCGACGGCCGTGATGACTGCTGAGGAACCGATCTTCAATTCATTTAATGTCATTGCCATTGCCTTTCTGTCAAAATTCATTTCCCTAGTGAAAAAGACTAGCATGGCGGGCGCGATTTTGTCAAGAGTCTGGCAGGGATTTCCGCGATTTCTGCCGAACGGCGGCGAAAAAACATCCCGGAGCGGGAAAACCACTCCGGGATGCCGAACTGCCGGTACTGTTGCAGCGGCTGTCAGGGCTCGGGCGCCGGCTGGACAACGTTCAAAATGTAGCGCATCATGATCGTCGCAAACTGCGCGCGTGTGGTCACGCCCTGCGGATCGAGAAGCGTCCGGCCGCCGATGGCATTGCCGGAGATCAGCCGCTCGCCCACCGCCCAGGTCATGGGCGCAAGCGCAAAAGCGGACACGCTGCCCGCGTCCGCAAACGCCGACAGGTCGCCGCAGGCATCCAGATCACAGCCCTTGAAGCGGGCGTACCGATACAGGATGGCCGCCGTCTGCTCGCGGGTCGCCAGACCGTTGGGATCAAACCGGCCGCCGCCGACGCCGTTCACGATGCCGCTGCCCGCCGCCCAGCCGATCGCCCCGGCATACCAGGTGCCACTGCACACATCGGTGAAGGCACTTTCCGCCGCGGCGGCGGGCTCGCCCTCGAGCCGATAGAGGATCATGACGATCATGGCGCGGGTGAGCCGTGCGTTCGGTTCAAAGGTCGTGTCGGACGTGCCGGCAAAGAGCTTGTGTGCCACGGTGAAGTCAATGGCGTTGTGCGCCCAGTTGCTCGCGGGCGGCATATCGGTGAATCTGCTGCCCGGACAGGCTTTGCCGCCGGGGCACGGAGCGGACACCGGGTCTCTTGCCCAGCAGACGGTGCAGACCCCGTTGACATAGCGGTGCGCGGCGGGGATGGTCTCCTGCGCCGTCAGCACCTCGCCGCAGAGGGCGCACCGGCTGCCCTCGGTCAGGCCCGGCGTGGTGCAGGTGGCCGCCACGGCCGGGAGCGCCTCGGGCGCGTGGACTCTGGCCGGGATGGTCTCGGTCATCGTCTCGCCGGCATCGCTGGTGTAAACGCGCGTGCCGGTGGATGTGCAGGTCGGCTCCCGCGTGACGACGCCGGCGTCCCACGTGTGGGCATAGGCGGCGCGCATTTGCGCGATGCGCGCGGTGAGCCAGGCGTCCATGTCCGCCACGGTATCGGCATACGTCGTGCCGGCCGGCCAGGCACGATCACCGGCGCGGATAAGCGGCCACAGCCGGTCATTCATGGCAGCGCTGGCCGACAGGTGTGCGCCGCCGGTCATGACCCTGCCGCCGTCCCCCACAAGCCGCTGCGCCTGCGCGAGGAACGTATCGTGACAGTAATTGCCGACGGCCGCGCGGAAGCCTGGGATCTGCAGGAGCGCGGACACGAGGTAGCGCCCGCCGTCAAAGTCATCGTCCGCGCCGATATCGCCGCAGGCCAGCTCCATATCCGAAACAGGGCCTGCGTACAGCAGACCGCCGGCATCCTTATAAAAGGACAGCGAGGCGCCGACCGCACACGCATCGGCGGCCAGACGCTGCAGCAGGTAAACCTGCACGAGCGAGGTCAGGTCGCAGTATTCATAATAGTACTTACCGGTCTCGGCATTGTAGCCGGTGTAGTTCCCGGCGGCATCCTGCGCGTAGACCGCATCCTCAAAGGCCTGATAATACTCGCTGATGTAGGCCATGGCGTCCCGGCCGCACCACGCGGGACTCTGGACATTCATGGCGCAGCCGCGCGCGGTCACAAAGCCGTTGGCCGCGTCCTGCTTTGCCTTGGCGGTGTCGCTACGCGCGAGCAGGTAGCCGCCGGTGATGTCGGCAGGCTCGGTCAGCCCGGCCGTGTACCGGTAGGTCCGGCCGTACCGGTTTTCGGCCGCGGCCGTGGTCATATCGCTGCCGTAGTCCGCGTTGACGGTCGCGTAGGCGGTCTCCATGCCGGTGATGTCCACACCAGTACTGCCGACGGTGTTCGTCTCGCTGACAAGATAAGTGCCGCGGTAGACGCCGTCATAGTACAGATCCACCCAGTCGGCCGCGGGTGTGTACGGCATGCCCAGCGACACGGCAAGCTCCCGGAAGAGCTTGTCGTGCAAAAGCGTTGCGTCGTCACAGCAGGCCAGCAGCGTCCAGCGCTCAGCCGCTTCCCCGCAGGTGGCGAGATCACACGCCTGGTCGAGCCGGAGCTGATACGACCGCTTCCCGGCGGCCGCAGGGTCGGTACTGCCGCACGCACGGAGCTGCGTGCGCACACCGTCACAGACGGCATTGCCGTCCCGGTCGGCCAGCAGCAGCTGCGCCGCGGCGTTGGCATCGCCGGCATCCACAAAGGCTCGGCCCTGTGCGGACGGATCTTCGCTCGTGATGTAAAGCGCGCTGAGATTCTCCGACTGCGCCACGCACAGCGTGCCGGCCGCCTCGCCGTTGATGCGGACGGTGAGCGTGTAAAGGCCGTCGTCCGCGGCGGCAAGCTCTGTGATGTTGACGGTCTCGCCGAGCGGTCCTATGCCCTTGCTGCCCTGCAGCTCCACGGCCGGGTTCGTGGAGTTTTGCGTGTGCACCGTCACGGCGAGGCGGCTCAGATCCGCGCTCGCGGGCAAAAACAGATACTGCGCCGCGTCCATGCTCAGGCCGGTCACGGTGCGCCCATCCACCTGCGCGTCGATCGTGCCGAGCAGTTCGGACGGTGCAAACGCGCCTTCTGGCAGCGTCGTCACCGTGACCGTGTTGGAGTAGTACGGCGAGAAATACCACCTGCCGTCCACCTGCGTGCAGCCGACCAGGCGGAACGTGTACGCCGTTGCCGGCGCGAGACCCGTGACGATGCAGACGGGCTTTGCGGTCAGGGGCAGAGCGGTCCAGGTGCTGCCGCCGTCGGCGCTCATCTCGACGCGGTAGTTTTCCGCACCAGCGGCCGCCGTCCAGTCGAGACGGATCTGCTTCTGGCCGATCTCGGCCGCAGCCGCGTCCCGGACACCGCCGGGCAGGATCTCATACTGCGCGGACACCGTGCCGTAGAAGTCGCGCATGCCCCGGATCGAGACGGTGCCGAGACCGACGCGCGTGTTGTTCGTATAGGAGATGCAGCCATCGACGTCCGCTTCGTCGGTCCTGACCGTCAGCTGCCTGCCCTGATACGTGACCGCAACGGCGCAGACGGCATCTTTGCCGTTATAGACCGCGGGCGCGGTCTTGACCTGCGCATCGGCAATATTCTTTCCCTGCGTGCCGCACTTCGTGCAGACATGATCAGCATCCCAGCTGTGGCCCGCATAGCGGAGCACCGCGCTGCGCCAGGTCTCGCCGCAGGTCCTGCAGGTGGTGATGGCATAGCCGTTCGTGGTGCAGGTGCGGGTGTCGACCGTCTCCGTGTCGTGAACGATGCCGTCATCGCCGAAGTGATACGTCCCGCCGTCGAGCTGCTGCCAGCCGGTGACATGCTCGCCGGACAGGAAATACATCCGGTCGGCCGTGCCCTCGACCGTCAGCCAGCCGGTGTACTGCGCGGCCCGGATGTCGACTGTCTCCCCGCAGACCGCGCACACGGACTTTCCGCCGCGGCAGGTCGTCAGCGTGTGGCCGTGCGCGCAGCCGCCGCTCCCCGCCGCGTCCGCAGCCAGCGCCTGCGGGCAGATCAGCGCCGACACCAGTGCGGCTGCCAGCAGAAAGGCCCGGACCCTGTCCGCAAAATGGGATCTATGCATGTTTTTCCCCCCTCCGTTGCTTTTTTGCCGTTGAAAACGACAGAAAAGAGCAACCGTTTCCCTGATTTCGCCTGTTGTTTGATGTTGTGCTGCGATTCATGACCGAAACTTCGATAGAAAAATATAATATTTTGTCATTTTATCATGAATTTTCACGAATCGCAAGATTGCTTTCGGCAAAAGCGCCGAATATTTGCACATCTTTCCCCAACTCAGGAAAAACCTGACTGGGCGCACGAAACATTTGACACACACACCGGCCGCTCCTATAATCGAACCGGGCATCGGATTCGGATGCCGTTTTGATGCCAAACGGATGTAATTTTGACTCGAAGGAGGCGGTGGCATGATCCAGATCCTGATCGTGGACGATGAAAAGCCGATCTGCGACCTGATCCAGATGAGCCTGACCCGCGCGGGCTATCACTGCACGTGCGTCTATGACGGGCTGGCCGCGGCGGACATTCTGGAACGCAACGTATTTGATCTCATTTTGCTCGATGTGATGCTGCCGAACGCCGACGGCTTCGAGCTGATGGAGTATATCCGCCCGCTGGGCATCCCGGTCATCTTTCTGACCGCGCGCGGCTCAGTCGACGACCGGGTGCGCGGCCTGCGCATGGGCGCGGAGGACTATATCGTCAAGCCCTTTGAGGTCGTGGAGCTGCTCGCGCGCGTGGACGTCGTGCTGCGGCGCTACAACAAGACCGACGCCGTGATCGAGATCGGCGGGCTGCGCATCGACACGCGCGCCATGCAGGTCTGGCGCGGCACGGAGGAGATCAGCCTGACGCACAAGGAATATGACCTGCTGCTGTTTTTCGCGCGCAACCCCGGCACCGCGCTCTACCGCGAGACGATCTACGAGCACGTCTGGGGCGGCGAATACAGCTACGGCAGCAAGACCGTGGATCTGCACATCCAGCGGCTGCGCAAAAAGGTCGGCTGGGAAAACCGGCTGTTGGCCGTGAACAAGGTCGGCTACCGGCTGGAGGTATGAGCGGATGAAATTTCGCGCAAAGCTCACCATCGCCATGGTGCTGCTGCTGTCGCTGACCTACGGCATCGGCGGCAGCCTGATGATCGCGCAGTCGTTTTCCTCCTCCATCGACCGCGAGCGCGACGCCGCCGTGCAGACCTACCGCATGGTCGTGGACGTGCTGGATCTGCTCGGCGACAACGCCTCGCCCGGCACGGCGGCCAACACCGTCGCGCTCGTGCTGCACAAGCTCGGCAGCGGCGGGTCGAGCACGGCAGCGCGCATCCGATTCGGCGCACAGATGACCACAATGGGCGACACTGCGCTGCTCGACGAAGCACCCGAGCCTCCGGCCGGCAGCGGCGTGACCAGCATCGTGCACACCGGCAACGGCCGGCACTACCTCATGCTCGGCGCCACGGCCGACGGCACGACCGTCCAGCTCGCGTTCGACGTGACGGAGGCCTACACCGTGCGCCAGACGCAGCAGCGTGCCTACCACACGACGTTCGTGATCCTCATCGCCATCGGCGCGGCCGTGTCGTGGCTCACGTCCTATCTGCTGACGCGCCCGCTCGGCACGCTTTCCCGCGCATCGCGGGAATTGGCGAGGGGCAATCTCAGCTACCGGGCGCCCGTGCGCTCACACGACGAGGTGGGGCAGCTGGCATCCGACTTCAACCGCATGGCCGGGCAGCTCGAGCAGAACGTCAAGCGCATTCAGGAGAGCATGGCGCTGCAGGAGCGGTTCATGGCCGACTTCTCGCACGAGATGAAAACGCCCATGACCTCCATCATCGGCTATGCAGACCTTTTGCGCAGCCAGGTGCTCACCCCGGACGAGCAGATGGACGCGGCAAACTACATCTTCTCCGAGGGCAAGCGGCTCGAGGCACTGGGGCTGAAGCTGCTGGACATGCTCTCGCTCGACCAGTCAAAGCTCCAGCTCGTGCCCGCGCATCCTGCCGATCTCGTGGCGGGGCTGCTCGAGCACCTCAAGCGCCTGTACGCACAAAAAGGCATTGCCCTGCAGTACCGCACCGAGGAGGGCGCGTGCTTTTTAGAGCCGGACCTGTTCAAGACCTTGCTCGTAAACCTCATGGACAACGCCCGCAAGGCGCTCGACAGCGGCGGCAACATCTATGTCTGGCAGGAGATGCTGCCCGACGGCTGCCGCGTGCGTGTGCTCGATAACGGCCGCGGCATCCCGCCGGAGGCGCTCACGCACCTGACGGAGGCGTTTTACCGCGTGGACAAGTCGCGCTCGCGCGCACAGGGCGGCGCGGGCCTTGGTCTGTCGCTGTGCAACGAGATCGTGCAGCTGCACGGCGGCACGATGCAGTTTGAGAGCCGTGTCGGCAACGGCACGGTCGTGACCGTGGAGCTGAAAGGAGGCCGCGTATGAAGCCGTGGATGCGCACCGCCGTGGCCGTCGTGCTCGTGCTGGCGATCGCGGCGGGCGGCTTTTTTCTGCCGAACCTCGTGGCCGTGCGGCTCGACCGCACAGATCAGGACACGGCGTTTTCCCTCAGCGCCGGCGACGAGCAAGGTCCGGCCACCGTTCTGCGCCGGAAGCTGACCGACGGCATGCAGAACCTGTTTTACGGCACAGAAGAGCCCGTCGAGCTCGATGAGAGCGCCGCGGTGCACACGCTGGCCGAGATGACGCAGTACGCGCAGGACCTGCTGGGCGCGCTGGAAAAGGACAGTGCGCTGTTCGGCGGCGGCTTTTCCGTGGAGGAGGACGCGACCGTCCAGTACGCGAGCTACGGCAACGGCTTCGTCCTCTGGGGCATCGCGCTGAGCAATCCGCGCGGCGATACGGCGTCCTTCCTGCTCGATGATGCGACCGGCTGCGTGCTGGCGCTCAGTTATACGTTTTCGGACAGCTATGCCTTCCAGATCCGGCAGAACGACCTGTGGGATTACCTGCTGCGCGTGTTTGAAACCCGCGTCGGCGCCACGGTCGCGGCCGCGCTCGGCGTGCCGTACGACGAGGTGCAGATCCCGATGCCGGAAGCGGCGAAAAAAATGCTCGGTCTGCGCACAAGCGGTGGAAACACCGTTCCCCTGCAGCTGCTCAACGCCGGAAACGAGGGCAGTTACAACGACGGCATGGACAGCAGCATCACCGACTACCTGCAGTTTTATGACCCGGACGCCGACACGGCCTTTTCCCTGCCGGCGTGGCGCGTGGAAAATACTTTGTATTTCAACGCACAATGATGCCGTTTGGATGCCAAAGCGTTGCCGGACGGATCACAGTCTCCGCTAAGATGGGGCCATACCCGCTTCGCGGAGACTTTTTTCGTCAGGAGATGCCCATTATGCAGACAAACGATCTTCCACGCATCGGCGTGCTCGGCGCAGACCCGGCCGCCGTCACACAGTTCCTGCGCCGCGTGCAGGCGCTGGGCGCAGACCCCGCCGCCCTGCTGCCGCTGAGCCCGGCGGCCGTGCCCGACTGCGAACCGTATCTGTGCGGGACGTCCACGCAGTCGCCCCTGCCGAAGCTGCGCGCGGCGGCGGAGGTGCTGGCCGCCTCCGGCTGCACGGTCATCGCCGCGCCGGACAGCGCGGGCGTTTTCTGCGAGGAGATCACGGCGGCCGTCGGCATCCCGACACTCGGCGTCTCCGGGCCGGCGCTGCAGCAGCTCGTCGGCAAGCTGCGGCAGCGCGCGAGCGTGCTGTGCACACCCGGCGTGCGCGCCGCCAACGGCTACGGCATCGCCGCGCGGCGCTACGGACTCTACTGCAGCTATCCCGACGCGCCCGTGCAGGCGCTGCTCGGCTGCGTGCAGCCGGAGAAGGCGTGCAGCGAGCAGGTGCTGCGCTCGATCATCGAGCTGGAGCTGGCCCGCGGCAACGACAGCGTCGTGCTCGACAGCGCGCAGCTGTGCGCCGCGTTCGCGCACTTCGGCCTCGCCGCGCGCTACCCGCAGGCGGCCGACGGCATGGAGCTGCTGGCGCAGGCCGCGCTGCTGCACACTGCGGCGGCAGCCGACGCCCGCCGCGCATAAGACAGGAAAGCGGCTGCGCGCCCCGAACGGGGCGCGCAGCCGCTGTTTATCCGATCGTAAATATCTCTTGCGTATCGATGTGCCCGTCGTGATCCGTACCCGGCGGATTGTCGGGCATGTCATAGACATACGTCAGCCGCCCGCCGTCGAGCGTCAGGGACGTGACGGCATACGTATCGGTGTAGCTGACGGAAAACGCCCCGTCGCGCCAGGCGACGCGCGTGCGCGTGACGGTGTCCGCACCGTCCGCGAACCGCATCGTGTGGCACAGCAGCCCGCCGTCGCGGCAGACCTCGTAGAGCGCGGCCTCGGCCGTCTGCCCCGCCGCGCGCGCATCCCAGAACGCCGTCACCGTCTCCGGGTGCGTGACCGGGTCGGCCGCGTCCACGTGCACGGCCGTGAGTCCTGCGTCCGAGAGCTGCGCCACCGCCTGCGCGATCTGCGCGTCCGTGAGATCGACGCCCGCACGCGTGCCGTCGCCGACCGCCTGCACCATGGACTGATACCGCTGCGCCGCCGCAACGGCGGGGTCGATCGCCGGTTCGGCCTGCGCCGCCGTCTTTTGCCCGCAGGCCGTCAGCAGCGCAGCCAGGCACAGCAGAAGCCACAACATGCGTTTCACGCGCATCCCTCCCATTCATTCTGCAAACAGTGTACACGAAAAAATTCGGCATTGCAAATTTCGCCGCATCTGCTATACTGTCGGAGATGGATGCCGTAAGACGCTGCCGGGAGAGCGCTGCGGCCGCCGAAGGAGTGACACTCTCAGGCAAAAGGACCGGCGGCTGACGGAGCTCTGGAGAGACGATTCCGCACCGAAGAAGCAAGGCCGCGCGGCCAATCTTTCAGGTAAAAGGACAGAGTACACACCTGCACCACGGCAGGGGTGTACTCTTTTTTTGGAGGTCATGACGATGGAAACCTTCCTCTTTCTGCTCGAGCTGGCCGGGACGGTCGCGTTCGCCGTCAGCGGCGCGGTGCTCGGCATCGAAAAGCATATGGACATTTTCGGCGTGGGGCTGCTGGGCATCACGACGGCCGTCGGCGGCGGCATTCTGCGCGATCTCGTCGTGGGGCTGACGCCGCCGCGCGCATTTCAGGACCCGATCTATCTGCTCGTCGCGCTCGGTGTGTCGGTCGTGCTGTTTTTCCCGTTCGTGCGCCGGATCATCGGCCGCAGCAAGCGTGTGTTCGACGCGCTCATGCTCATCATGGACGCGGCCGGGCTCGGCATCTTCACAATCACGGGCATGAACACCGCCACCACGCTCGCCGGGTGCACCGACCCGCTGCTGCTGGTGTTTGTCGGCCTGCTGACCGGCACGGGCGGCGGCGTGCTGCGCGATATCCTCGCCGGGGATATGCCCTACATCCTGCGCAAGCACATCTACGCCAGCGCGTCCATCGCGGGCGGCATTCTCTATCTGCTGCTGCAGCAGGTCTGGCAGGGAGCGGGCGCGATCTTGACCAGCGTGGTCGTCGTCATCGTCATCCGCTGCGCCGCGGCGCACTTTGAGTGGGACCTGCCGCGCGCAAAAACCGTGTGGAAAAGCGACGAGTGATGTGCTAGGATAAAGAAAAGAGTTCGCAAGACCGGAGGTCATGACCATGGCAAACACCCCAGCGCGCGTATGTCCGCTCGCAAAAAAGTGCGGCGGCTGCCAGCTGCAGAACCTGTCATATGACGAGCAGCTGCATCTCAAACAGGCGACGGCCATCCGCCTGCTCGGCCGCTTCGGCCACGTGGAGGAGATCATCGGCATGAAAGATCCCTACCACTACCGCAACAAGGTGCAGGCCGCTTTCGGCGTCAACCGGCAGGGGCAGATCATCTCGGGCGTGTACCAGTCGGCCTCGCACCGGATCGTGCCGGTCAGCGACTGCATGATCGAGGACACGGTCGCAGACCAGATCATTGTCACGATCCGCGGCCTGCTCAAGAGCTTCAAGATCCGTCCCTATGACGAGGACACCGGCCGCGGCACGCTGCGGCACGTGCTCGTGCGGCGCGGCTGGCGCAGCGGGGAGATCCTCGTCGTGCTCGTGACGGCGCACGGCATGCTGCCCGGCAAGCGCAACTTCGTGCGCGCGCTGCTGCAGCGGCACCCGGACATCACGACCATCGTGCAGAACATCAACGCCGGGCAGACGAGCCTTGTGCTCGGGCCCCACAGCGAGGTGCTCTATGGGCCGGGCTATATCCGCGAGCAGCTCGGGGACTTCACGTTCCGCATCTCGCCGCGCGCGTTTTATCAGATCAACCCCGTGCAGACGGAGGTGCTCTACCGCACGGCGCTCGACTACGCCGGGCTGACCGGCAAAGAGACCGTCGTGGACGCCTACTGCGGCACCGGCACGATCGGCATCTTCGCCAGCCGGAACGCCGCGCGCGTGATCGGCGTGGAGAACAACCGCGACGCCGTGCGCGATGCGATCAGCAACGCCAAGGCCAACCGCGCGGACAATGTCCGCTTCTACACGGCCGACGCGAGCGACTTCCTGCAGGGCATGGCCAGGGCCGGTGAACACGCCGACGTCATCATCCTCGATCCGCCGCGCGCCGGCAGCGACGAGCGCTTTCTCGCCGCCGTCGCGGCCGTCGGGCCGGAGCGGGTGGTGTACGTGTCGTGCAACCCGGAGACGCTCGCGCGCGACCTGGGCTATCTCACCCGGCACGGCTACCGCGTCACACGCATCCAGCCGGTGGACATGTTCCCCCACACGGAACATGTGGAGGCGGTAGTATTGATGTCAAGGGTTAAGGAATAAAGTGTGAAAAACCGCTTATTTCCGGTGTTTTGGGCTATATTGGCTGACATCTAAATCACCAACTCACCTGCCTGAAAGTGTGTGAGAGAACATATCTGCCGAAGTGGAAAATGTGCGAAAAAATTGAGTTAATGGATTGGATGTTTAGCGCTGACAGTAGTTCAGCACACCCGACTGTTTTTAGCGAACAAGTTGTGGATTAGATGTTAGTTCGTTCACGCATCCATCTCATAAATGTGATGAAGGTACATAGGAGGAATAAATTGGCTGATGTATTTTTTAGAGCCTCAAAGGACGCATTAGATAATATCACTTCGGCATTTGATTTTGTTCATCCATTAAATGTAAGTTTAAGATATACAAGAAGTGTAATTGCGGAGGCGCTTGCGGATAATCCTGACTTGACAACAGCTGATTTTCAGAGAATGATTGACCCAAACAACATTGTTCATGGTGTAAATTATAACCGTGCTTTCATAGATACTGCTTGGATTTCTCAGGAAGAAAGTCTGGCATGGCTGTTGTTAAACAACTTATTCGCAATTCACGAAGGATGGGCACAGCGGTTATTTGAAGATATTTTTAGTGGTTTTCATTATACCGATAGGTTCATAAAAAACCTTGAATTCCCAGGTCTAACAAATAAATTTTTAAGTTATTATGTTACAAACGGGAAAAAATCTGTAGCATTGGATGGAGCCTTTTGGGGAGTATATAAGGCAAAGTCTCATCTTGATTTTTCAAAGTTGGAAAACTATATGCTATGCTATAGATATTTTAAAGAAGCTCGAAACTGCTATATGCATCATAATTTTGTAGCATCTCAAAAGCTAATAGATGCATATAACGATTATATTCCAGTTGCCACAACGACTGATCTTGATGTTTCCGAGGTTCCCGAAATTGCACCTCCAGTATTGGGCCAACCTGTGCAGTTAAGGCTGAGAGACGTTATTGGTTTCTCACAATTGGTGAGAAGAATAATAATTATATCCGATATAAATCTTTTATGTACCACAGCTGCTGAAAAAGAGTTTTTTGATAGAACACCTAGCAACTGGACGTGTAGAACCTTAAGTGGGAACCCATCACGTGCAAAAGGACAAATAAATCGTTATTCTGAAAAAGCTGGATTTCTTAAATCTCAATGGACGGCGGATTATCAGAATCTGCTCATTAATCACGGTATTTTCTCTTTATAGCTAAGTAGCAAGCCCTCCCGGCCATCAATCATGGTGGTCAGGAGGGCTCTGCTGTTCTCATACAATTATTCCGCATGCTGTGCGTCCGCTGGCCGGAGTGGTTGGTGCTGAGTTTGGTGTGTGCTACCAGAGGGCTGTTGGTATAGGCCATTACTGTCCCTCCTTCCCGTCAGGACGGTCATGGAGCTGCTCCAGCACGGTCTTGATGGCATCCGGCACAGACAGACCCAGGTGGGCGGCATTGACACACCCGATATTACGCTGCCAGAAAGTATAAGCATCAATCAGTATTGAGCCCCGGCGAACAGTGACATCATAATGACTGCACTTGAATAAGTCACACAGCTGAACAGTACCAGCTGAGAAGCAGATTTCACCAAATACGCTAAAATCATCGGAAAGACGATGCCACCGGATTATTTCCAGCCCCATAGATTCTGCGATATCTTCAATGGGAACTTTCATCGGCGTTTTCGCGCTTCGGGGCAGTGGTCGTTCAGGAAGTCAGTAGCTACCTGCTCAAGATCGTTCTTGTGATCAGAATCAACAGACATCTTCCCAGGAGCAAACTTCACAGCATGTTGATAAGGCGTTCGCGGAAACAAGTACCATGGACTTATCCCCTAAACGGACAGGCAGGGTTGAGGCAACGGCATATTTTACATTTTTTCTTCGTTGGTATTATATAGTAGCGAAAGAATTGTATTGACCTGTTTCCGAGAACGGCGACCCTTTAGGCTCTGGATTTGATGTCAGCCTTATTTCGCCTATTTCAGGTGTAGAGCAGTTCCCTCGGACACACGGAAAATCTGACATCATTTCCGGCCTGTCGACCCATATAGAGGTCGCCGTGGCATTGGTCAAAAGCTGACGAAACGTGAATTGAAAAGCCACCGCAGCGCCCGGTCGGGCGCTGCGGTGGCTTCCTTTTTGCTGCGGTGTGGGGTCACGCGCCGCCGGTTTCTTCGGCGCAGGCGCGCAGCTCGCGGAAAATGGTCGTATAATCGGCGCGGAAATTGCTGTTTTTCGGAAACAGGAACATAATGTCGTGCCGCAGCTCAAAGTCGCTCAACGCGATCACGCCGAGCGCGCCCGCCGCCTCCTCCGTGCGGATGGCCGCGCGGTAGAGAAACGACACGCCGTAGCCGCTTTTAAGCAGAGTCTTGATCGCGCCGATGTTGCCGATCTCGACCGTGCGGGCAAAATCCGCCGTCGCCAGGCCGTGCTCCTTCAGGTAGTACTCCAGGATCACGCGCGTGCCCGAGCCCTCCTCGCGCAGCAGCAGCGGCTCGCCCAGCAGGTCCGTCAGCGGGCGGCCACGGTAGCGCGCGGCCTTCTCCGGGTCTCCGGCGGCGACATACTCCTCCGTGCCGAAGACGAAAAAATCATACTCCGCCTTCGGAAAGTCACCCTCGACGACCGCAAAATCCAGCTCACCGGAATCGAGCTTGCTCAGCAGCACCTTCGTATCCGCCACCTGCATCTGAATGTGGCTGTCCGGGTGCAGGCGCAGAAACCGGCCGAGCGCCTCGTTGATCATGAACTCCGCGACCGAGAGCGTCGCGCCGAACGAATAGTCGCGCGTGCCGGAGACGACCTGCTGCATGCGCTTTTGCAGGTGCTGCTCGTCGTGCTTCATCGTCATCAGCGTGCGGCGCAGGATCTCCCCCGCCTCGGTCAGCTGCAGGCGCTTGCCGTTGTGCTGAAACAGCGCCGTACCGTAAGCCTGTTCCAGATAGTGCATATGGTGCGAGACCGCGGGCTGCGTGATGTTGAGCTCACGCGCCGCCTTCGTAAAATTCATGTGCCGGCACACGGCCAGAAACGTCTCGACGCGAAAATCCAGCATGGGCATCCCTCTTTCCTGTAGGTTTTCAGCTAATGATAACACAAAATTATCATTTGATAAATAGAAATCATTTTTCTTTATCGTTCAGGTGTGCTATGATGCTCTCTGCAAACAACGCATGGAGAGAAAGGAATCCTCGACCCACTATGAACTTCATTCAGAAAAACTGGAAAGGCATCCTCGTGTGCCTCGTCATGGCCGTGCCCTGCTGGCTGCTCGGGCAGCGGTTTCCGATCGTCGGCGGCCCGGTGTTCGGCATCCTCGCCGGCATGATCGTCACGCTGCTCTGGCACGACAAGAGCGCGGCGCAGCCCGGCATCTCGTTCGTGTCGAAAAAGGTGCTGCAGTACGCCGTCATCCTGCTCGGCTTCGGCATGAACCTGTCCGTCATCTGGCAGACCGGCAAGCAATCGCTGCCGATCATCCTCGTGACGATCACGACGTCGCTCGTCGTGGCGTGGCTGCTGCACAAGCTGATGCACATCCCCGGCAAGATCTCGACGCTCGTGGGCGTCGGCTCGTCGATCTGCGGCGGCTCGGCCGTCGCGGCGACCGCGTCCGTCATCGACGCGGACGATGAGGAAGTCGCGCAGGCGATCTCGGTCATTTTCTTCTTCAACATGCTCGCGGCCATCTTCTTCCCCGCGCTCGGCGCGCTGCTCGGCTTCTCGACCACGAACGGCGAGGCGTTCGGCATCTTCGCCGGTACGGCCATCAACGACACGTCGTCCGTCACGGCCGCGGCCTCCACGTGGGACTCGCTCTACGGGCTCGGCAGCCAGACGCTCGACAAGGCCGTGACCGTCAAGCTCACGCGCACGCTCGCCATCATCCCGATCACGCTCGTGCTCGCCTTCGTGCGCACGAAACGCGCCAAAACCGACGGTACGAAGGTGAATTTCAAGAAGATCTTCCCGATGTTCATCCTCTACTTCCTGCTTGCGTCCGTGATCACGACCATCTGCGTGAGCGCCGGCGTGTCGGCAAGCGTGTTCACCCCGCTCAAGACGCTCAGCAAGTTCCTGATCGTGATGGCCATGTGTGCCGTCGGCCTGAACACGAACATCGTCAAGCTCGTCAAAACCGGCGGCAAGCCGCTCATCATGGGCTTTTGCTGCTGGGTCGGCATTGCGGGCATGAGCCTGCTGATGCAGCACGTGCTCGGCATCTGGTAAGACACGAACAAAAAACGGGCGGCAGCCGGAGCTATCCGGCTGCCGCTTTGAGACTGTCAAAAAGTATTACTTTTTGACAAAGAGGCTGCAGTCTGCTGCGCGCATAATTTGTGCGCCGCCGGCGCACAAATTCCACACTTGCAGCCTGAGCGGTATTGTCTCCGCCGCACATGTCGCCGGAGAAAATGATCTGACCTTCTTTCGCCACTGCGGCGGCGAAACTCTACGAGGTTTTTGGACAAGCTGTAGGCGGCAGCCGGAACTATCCGGCTGCCGCCTTTGTTTTATGCTTCTTTGCCGTCGCGCGGCAGCGTCACGAGCATGACCGTTCCGTCCGCGCCGCTGCGCTCGATCTGCACCGTGCCGCCGTGCAGCGCGGCAATCTCCCACACAAGCGACAGACCGAGCCCGACGCCGCCGTGTGCCCGGCTGCGCGACTTGTCCACGCGGAAAAACGGCTGGAAAACGCTCTCCCGGTATGCCTCCGGGATGCCGGGACCGTGGTCACGGACGCGGATCTGTACATTCCCGTCCGCCTCGCTGACCGCGATGCGCACCGCCCCGTCCGGCCGGCCGTAACGGATGGCGTTTTCGGTCAGGTTGAACAGCAGCCGGTACAGCAGCGGGTCGCTGCCGGTGAGCACAGCGCCGCCGTCGGCCTCCAGCGCGATGCACTTGCTCTCTGCAAGCGGCGCGAGATCGGTGAAGATCTCCTCGATCATGGGCGCGAGCTCGACCCGGTCGTCACAGGGCACGGTGCGCAGCTCGCTCATCTCCAGCAGGATCTTCGTCATCTGCGCCATACGCCCCGTCTGCTCCTGCAGCAGGCTCAAAAACGCCGCCGTTTCGGGCGTGACGTCCGCGTGCTCGGCGGAAAACAGCTCAAGCTGCGCCTGCATCAGCGCAAGCGGCGTGCGCAGCTCGTGCGCAGCGTTGCCCGTAAACTGCCGCTGCGCCGTGAAGCCCGCGTCCAGGCGGTCGATCATGCCGTTGAACGAGCGGCTGAAGCGCTGAAACTCCGGCAGCACGTCCTCGCTGACCTTGCACTGCGCCAGATTGCTCGGCTGAATGTTTTCCACCTGCGCTGCAAAACTGCGCAGCGGACGCAGCGCGCGGCCGCTGACAAAATACGCGAGCACGCCGCCGATGAGCGTGACCGCCGCCGTGATGTACCAGTTCGTGACGCCGAAGGCCGCCTGCGCGCCGCTGATGATGATCGTCAGCTCGTCATCCGGCTGTTTGCTCTGCGGGTCGAAGGCGTCGGGCGCACCGGATTCGATCTCGCTGTAAGCCGAGATGCCGCTGCCGATCGCATCCATATACCGCTTGCCGGAATAGCCGATCAGACAGTTCATGAGCACACACGTCACGCCGATCAGCGCCGCCGTCATCAGCGTGATGCGCCACTGCAGAGATAACCGCTTCATGTCTGCGCCTCCATAACATAGCCCTCGCCGATGCGGTTGCGGATGGGGTCATAGCCCAGGGCGGCGCGCAGCTTTTTCCGCAGTGCGGAGATATGCACGCGGATGGAGTTGCCGAAGCCGTCCGCCCCGCTGTCCCACACGTGCTCCAGCAGCTCCTCCTGACTGACCGGCCGCCCCTGATGCAGCAGCAGGTATTCGAGGATGCCCGTCTCCTTGCGCGTGAGCGACAGCGTCTCGCCGCGCACGGACGCCGTGCGCGCCTTGGTGTCAAACGACAGCTCGGCGCAGGTCAGGACCACGTCGCTCTGCGTAAAGCGGCGCAGCGTCAGGCTGCGGATGCGCGCCGCGAGCTCATCGAGGTGAAAGGGCTTGGTGAGATAGTCGTTCGCGCCCGCATCGAGTCCCGCCACCTTGTCGGCGACCTCGCAGCGCGCCGACAGGATCAGCACCTTGGTGTCGCGGTCACGCTCGCGCAGCGTCCGGAGCACCGTCATACCGTCCTCGCCGGGGAGGTTCAGATCCAGCACGACCAGATCAAAGCGCTCGACGGCGAGCATCTCCGCGGCGCTCTGCCCGTCATAGCAGCAGTCCACGCTGTAGGCAAGCCGCCGCAGACTGCGCGCGATCGTGTCGCAGAGCGCCTTTTCATCTTCCACAACCAAAATATGCATACCATTCTCCTCGTGCGTATTTACGAATGTCCGACTTTTTTATATGGTTATATGATAACACAAAGGCATAAAATCTCTGTTAAGTTTCCGTTCTTAACGAAGATTTTATCCGCGCCATGGTATCATGGGGCAAACAGAAGGGAGTGATCCGGGTGTTTCGTGCGAAGAAAGCCGTTGTGCAGGTTCTGCTGATCGCTGCAGGCATCGCCATGGTGTGCTTCGGCGCGCTGCGCGGCGAGGCCGGTGCCGTGCTCAACAAGGCGATCCGGCTGTGCTTGGAGTGTGTCGGCATTGGATAAGAAAAAGCAGTCTGTTTCCCTGCTCTTGAGCCGGTTTCGCGGCTGGATCCAGGCGGCGGCGACGCTGCTGACCAACATCCACCTGCCGAACTTCTTCAAGGGCGGCATCTATCAGGGCAAGGGCAAGACCGTCTGCGTGCCCGGCCTGAACTGCTATTCCTGCCCGGCGGCATCGGGCGCGTGCCCGATCGGGGCGTTTCAGGCGGTGGTCGGCTCGTCCAAATTCCGCTTTTCGTATTATATCACCGGCATTCTGATCCTGCTCGGTGTGCTGTTCGGGCGGTTCATCTGCGGCTTTTTGTGCCCGTTCGGCTGGCTGCAGGAGCTGCTGCATAAGATCCCGGGCAAAAAGCTGTCGACGAAAAAGCTCAGGCCGCTGACCTATTTGAAATACGTCATCCTGCTGCTGGCCGTGGTACTGCTGCCAGCGCTCATCGTCAACGACGTGGGCATGGGAGACCCGTATTTCTGCAAGTATATCTGCCCACAGGGCGTGCTCGAGGGTGCGATCCCGCTTGCCGCCGCAAACGAGAGCATCCGCGCGGCGCTGGGCGCGCTGTTTACGCGCAAGCTGATCATTCTGATCGCGGTCGTCGTTTTGAGCGTGCTGTTTTTCCGCCCGTTCTGCAAGTGGATCTGCCCGCTCGGCGCGTTTTACGCGCTGATGAATAAGGTCTCCCTGCTCGGCATTCAGGTTGACACGGGCAAGTGCGTCTCCTGCGGCAAATGCGCGCGCACCTGCCAGATGGACGTGGACATCACCAAGTCCCCCAACGACACGGAATGCATCCGCTGCGGCAAGTGCATCCGCGCCTGCCCCACGGAGGCCATCCGCTTCCGCTATGGTTTCGGCCTGAACGGAAACACGAATCCGAAGCAAGTAAGCAACCATCAAAATCAAACGGAGGAATCATGATGAAGAAAATCACAAAATTTGTGACGCTCCTGCTCGCGCTCGCGATGGTGTTCAGCCTCGCGGCGTGCTCGTCGGGCAAAGACAAGGACAAGGCGGACGGCAGCGCCGACATCGCGACCCTGATCGCGACCGAGCCGAACAGCGCCGACGAAGCGGCCAAGCTCTATCAGCAGCTCATGCAGAAGGAAAACGACATTCTCGCCGCGAACTCCGACCTCTGGAACAAGGTGTTTCTGTCTGCCAACAAAAACAGCACCATGATCGAGGACGGCACGAACTACGGTGACTTCCTGCTCGCCACGATCGAGAGCGCGAAGGACGGCTTCTCAGCCGACGAGCTCAAGACGCTCAAGGCCGGCGCCGAGCAGATCAAGGAGATTGAGGGCAAGCTCACCATCCTCGAACAGAAGTATCCCGGCTGCGGCACGGCGCCCGGCGCAGGTGACAGCGTGAGCGCGGAGGAGGCCGGCATGACCGCCTCCGGCAGCAACGCGATGAAATTCCCGAGCTTTCAGGGCAAGGATCTCGACGGCAATGACGTCGACAGCAGCAAGCTCTTCGCCGGCAACAGCGTCACGGTCGTGAACTTCTGGTTCACCACCTGCAACCCGTGCGTCGGTGAGCTGGCCGACCTTGAGGCGCTCAACAAGGACCTCGCCGCGAAGGGCGGCGCGGTCGTCGGCATCAACTCCTTCACGCTCGACGGCGACAAGACCGCCATCGCCGAGGCGAAGGACATTCTGGCGAAAAAGGGCGTGACCTACTCCAACCTCTGGTTCGCCTCCGACAGCGAGGCTGGTAAGTTCACCGCCGGCCTGTACTCGTTCCCGACCACATACGTCGTTGACAAAAACGGCAACATCGTCGGCCAGCCGATCGTCGGCGGGATCACCGCACCCGATCAGGCAAAGAAGCTCAACGAGCTCATCGATCAGGCGCTCGCAAGCAGCAAATAACGACCCGAGACAGCATCCGCCTCGACGCGCCCTTCTGACGGAAGGTGCGCCGGGGCGGATATTTGCTGTCTGTCAGAGCCTGACGTCCTCGAGCTGGTGTAGCTGCTCGAGCGCGACGCTGCCGCCGCTGACGACAAAGCAGACTTTGTCTGTCCTGCGCAGCGGCAGCTGCCCGCACAGCGCAGCGCCCATGCCGATGGCGGACGACGGCTCGCACAGCAGCTTGCCCTCCAGAAGCAGCAGCTTCATGCCGCGAAGAATAGCATCATCCGCAACGGCCGCAAAGCCGTCGGTATTTGCCGCCACATACGGAAAGCACACATCCCCCGGCATCTGCGCGACGAGCGCGTCCGCGACTGAGCGCTTCTGCTCCACCCGCACCGGATGCCCGGCGCGCAGGCTCTCCGTATAGCGCGGCAGCGCGGCCGGCTCCGCGCCAAACACGCGCACGCGCGGCGCGAGCGCCTTGACGGCCGTGGACACGCCGCCGATGAGCCCGCCGCCGCTGACCGGGACAACGACCGTGTCGATCTCCGGGCACTGGGCCAGAATCTCCAGCCCGACGGTGCCCTGCCCCGCCATGACCGCCTTGTCATTGAACGGCGGCACCATCGTCGCGCCCCGCTCGGCGCACAGCCGCGCCGCCACGTCGAACCGCTCGGACGCCTCGCACAGCACGAGCTCCGCGCCCAGTGCGCGGATAGCCGCCTGCTTGACGGGCGGGGCCGTGCGCGGCATGACGATGCAGGCGTGCGTGCCGAAGCGCTGCGCGGCGTAGGCCACCGCGCGGCCGTGGTTTCCGGACGAGGCCGCGACAAAGCCGCGCGCACGCTCATCCTCCGTCAGGATGAGGATCTTGTTCATTGCGCCGCGCAGCTTGAATGCGCCCGTGCGCTGCATACACTCGGCCTTGACATACACCTCGCAGCCGAGGGCGTCGTCGAGCGCCGGCAGGCGCAGCAGCGGCGTCCGGACAATATAGGGGGCGATGCGCGCGTGCGCCGCCCGGATGGTCTCCAATGTCATGTTCATGGGAACGCTCCTTTCTCAGCAGACCTATTGTAACGCAGCCGGCGCGCATTGTAAAACCCGATCTGCGCGGCCGCCGCGCTTGACAAGGCCGGTCAAAAAGGGGCATAATTAAAAGAAGTTTTTTGCAAATTTTCGAATTCAGGAGAAATCGCACGTGAAACACGCCGACAAAAGCAAACGCACCCGGAATCTGTGCAACGCGGCCATGCTCTGCTGTGCTACCGCCGTGCTGCTGACCGGGCTCGGGCGCACGCTGCTGCGCCCGAAGGACGTCAACTACTACGAAAACCGCCCGGCCAACACCGTCGCCCCGCTGACGGCGGAAAGCTGGCTCGACGGTTCGTTTCAGGACGCCATGGAGGCTGCGCTCAGCGATCAGATCCCGCTGGCGCAGGCGATGAAAAAGACCTTCAATGACGCGCAGAACAAGATCCGGTACGACTCCATGATGCGCCTGTCGCACCGGTATCCGAACGTGCCGGTCCAGTACGACCAGTTTCTCGTCTACGGCGGGAAATATCTGGCCTACGCCTACTGCAGTCCCGACATGGTGATACCGGAGCTCACGCGGCACAGCGAAAACCTCAATGCACTGATCGCCGCGCATCCGGACGTGACGTTTTATCTCTATATGGTCGATGGCGACTCGAACAACAACTTCACGGCCGGGGAAAACAACGGCGCGTTTGAATACCTCAGCAGCCGGGTGAACCTGCCGGCAGAACAGATGGGCAGGTTCGCCGTGGACGAGCTGGAGACGTATGAGCGCGACTTTTACCAGACCGATCATCACTGGTGCAACGTCGGCTCCTACCGCGGCTACCGCGAGGCGGCCGCCCTGCTCGGCTGCACCGACCTGCTCGAGCCGCTGGAAACGGTGCGCGTATCCGATCACTTCTCCGGCTCAAAAGCGCTGTCTATCGGCGCGCAGGAGCAGTTTTTTGAGCCGATGGATGTCTACCGCTTTGCTTTCCCGAAGATGTCCGTGACGATCGCCGGAGAACCGGCGGATGATTACGGCTGGCAGGACGCCGCGCTTAGCGGCCAGCTCACGGACGCCAGCTACGGTGGGGTCTACGGCTGGGACAACGGCGAGGTCATCCTTGACACCGGCACGACCGGACGCGGGAATCTGCTGATGCTCGGCGAATCGTATGACAACGCCATCCTCAAACTCATGGCTTCGCACTTTGACCGGGTCTACAGCGTCGATCTGCGCAGCTATGAGCAGGACATGGGAAAGCCGTTTCGGCTGGCGGAGTATCTGCGCGAGCACCGGATCACGAAGGTGCTCTTGATCGGCAGCACGCCGTTTTTCACGTCGGACGACTTCATGGTGGAGGACTGAGCGATGGTATTCAGCAGTCAGACATTTCTGTTTTTCTTCCTGCCGCTGGCGGGGCTGTGCGTGCTCATCCGCTCGAAGCCCGTGCAGAACGCCATGCTGCTCATCGCGTCGCTGATCTTCTACGCCTGGGGCGAGCCGAAGATGGTCGTGCTCATGGTGCTCGTGACGCTCGTGGCCTACGGCAGCGGCTTTGCCATCGTGCATTTTGAGGCGCGGCCGCGCGCGAAAAAGGCCGCGCTGATCGCGGCGATCGTCGTCATCCTCGGCAACCTCGTCGTGTTCAAATACCTCAACTTCCTGTGCCGGACGTTCTCATTTCTCGGCCTGACGGACCCCGGCATCGCGCTGCCGATCGGCATCAGCTTTTACACGTTTCAGATCCTGTCGTATGTCATCGACCTCTACCGCGGCAAGATCGCCCTGCAGCGCAACTTTTTCTACCTGCTGATGTACGTCAGCTTCTTCCCGCAGCTCATCGCCGGCCCCATCGTGCGCTATGAGACCGTCGAGCAGGAGATCCGGGAGCGCCAAGTGACCATGGACGATCTCGCGCAGGGCTTCCGGCGCTTTGTCGTGGGTCTGGCCAAAAAGCTGCTGCTGGCCAATCAGGTCGCGCAGGTGGCCACCATCGTCTACAGCGGCAACCCCGCCAATTACGGCTCGCTCATGTACTGGCTGGCCGCCATCGCCTACACGCTGCAGATCTATTTCGACTTCTCCGGCTACAGCGACATGGCCATCGGCCTCGGCCGGATGTTCGGCTTCCACTTCCTCGAAAACTTCAACTACCCGTATATCTCCCTGTCGGTCACGGAGTTCTGGCGGCGGTGGCACATCTCGCTGTCCACCTGGTTTCGCGACTATGTGTACATCCCGCTCGGCGGCAACCGCGTTTCCCGGGGGAAGTGGGTGCGCAACATTCTCGTCGTCTGGGGCCTGACCGGCCTGTGGCACGGCGCGGACTGGAACTTCCTGCTCTGGGGCCTGTACTACGGTGTGCTGCTGCTGATCGAAAAGCTCTGGCTGGGCAAGTATCTCGAGCGTCTGCCGAAGGCGCTGCGCTGGCTGCTGTGCATGATCATCGTGTGCATCGGCTGGGTGATGTTCAACCTCACGGACTTTGCGCAGATGCGCTGCGCGCTCGCGCGGATGTTCAGCTTCACGCACGTGGCGCTCTCGCAGTCGCTCGCAGCGGATGTGAGCATCGTCCCGCCGCTGCTGTGGATGCTGCCCGCGCTCGTATTCTCCACACCCGTCTGCCGGCGCGTGCACCTTGGCGAGAGCTGCGGCGCCGAGATCGTGCGCAACGTCGTGTGTCTGGCGCTGCTGGCCGTGTGCATCGTCTTTTCCGTGAGCGCGACGTTCAATCCGTTCATCTATTTCCGCTTCTGAGGAGGTTTCGCTATGTATGATCTCAACCGCTTTCTCACCGCACAGCGCCGGGACTACGCCGCCGCCCTGCGCGAGATCCAAAACGGCCGCAAGCGCAGCCACTGGATCTGGTACATCTTCCCGCAGGTCGCGGGGCTGGGCATGAGCAGCACGTCGCAGTACTATGCCATCTCCGGGCTCGACGAGGCGCGGGCCTATCTGCGCGAGCCGACGCTGCGCGCGCACCTGCTGGAGATCAGCAGCGCCCTGCTGGCACTCGACGAGAGCGACCCCACGGCCGTGTTCGGCTTTCCGGACGACCTGAAGCTGCGCTCGAGCATGACGCTCTTCGCGGCCGCCGCGCCGGACGAGCCGGTGTTTTCCGCCGTGCTCGATAAATTCTTCGGCGGGCAGCCCGACACGCGCACGCTGCAGATCCTCGGCCTGTAAGGAGGCGCGCCATGGACAACCTGACCGAAACCAAACTCACATCCGAAAAGATCTACAGCGGCTGCATTCTCGACTTTTACCGCGACACCGTGCGCCTGCCCAACGGCGGCACCGCGCCGCGCGAATTATCGCGCCACGTGGGCGCGGTGTGCATCGTGCCGCTGCTCGACGACGGCCGCGTGATCGTCGAGCGGCAGTTTCGCTACCCGGTGAACGAGGTCATCACGGAGATTCCCGCCGGCAAGCGCAACAGCCGCGACGAAGCGCCCGAGGCCGCTGCGCGCCGCGAGCTGCGCGAGGAGACCGGCATCACGGCGCGCGAGCTCATCCCGCTCGGCCCGTTCTACCCCGCCGCCGCGTACTCGGACGAGGTCATCTGGATGTACCTCGCCCGCGGCCTGACCTTCGGCGAACAGCAGCTCGACGACGATGAATTTCTCAACCTGCAGGCCGTGCCGCTCGACGAGCTTGCGCGCGATGTGCTGGCCGGGCGCATCCCGGACGCAAAGACGCAGGCAGCCATCCTGCGCGTGTACTGCATGGAGCACGGCTTTGAGCCGAAATAAAAAGAAGCGGCACGCGGCGGTCATCTGACCGCCGCGTGCCGCTTATCTCATGAGGGTACGCTCAGTGCCGGTGGAACAGGCCCTTTTTCTCATACGGGGCGCAGACGTAGCTCGTGAGTTCGTAGCCCGTCTTGGCGATGACCGGGCGCAGCTCCGCCTCCGGGATCTCCGTTTCGGAGAGAATGACCGTCTGGCCCTTGCCGTGCGAGGACGAGACCTTCTTGACCGGAAAGGCATTGCGCACCGCATCGTTGATGTGGCTCTCGCACATGCCGCACATCATGCCGTCGATCCCCAGTGTGATCTGATACATGGGATGACCTCCTTGAAAAACCGATTGGTTAGATATGTTTAATCTCAACTGCATGATAACACCGCCCCGCCCGGGTGTCAAGCCCTGCGGGGCAGAAAAAAGCGGACTTCCGCAGCCGGAAGTCCGCTCTGTTTTCCATACCGGGTCACGGGTTCGGGAACACTACGCGGATGGTCGTGCCCGTGCCGGGCGTGCTCTCAAGCTCGATGCGGCCGTGGTGATACTGCACGGCGTGCTTGACGATCGACAGGCCGAGGCCCGTGCCGCCGGACGCCTTGGAGTGGCTCTTATCCACGCGGTAGAAGCGCTCGAACACACGCGCCTGATGCTCCGGCGCGATGCCGATGCCGGTATCGGCAACGGTGATGCTGCTGCCGCCGGCATCGGCCGCGACCGTCACGTCCACGCGCCCGCCGTCACGGTTGTACTTGATGGCGTTGTCGCAGAGGTTATAGACGATCTCATAAATCAGGCGGCGGACGCCGGGCAGGACAGCCGGCTGCCCCGTGACGCTGACCGTCACGTTGCGCGCGGCCGCGGCGTCGTGCAGGTTCTCCGCCGCCTCCTGCGACACGGCGAGCAGGTCGACCGGCTCCGTCGGCATGGCGTCGCCCTCGTCGAGCTGGGACAGGCGGATGATATCGTCGATGAGCGTGACGAGGCGCGCAGCCTCGGCGTGGATATGGCCGACGAAGCGCGGCAGATCCCCGGGCTTGACCATGCCGTTTTCGATCAGCTCGGCGCTGCCGATGATGCCCTGCAGCGGCGTTTTGAGCTCGTGCGAGACATTCGCCGTGAACTCGCGGCGGTTGCGCTCGGCAAACTCCTGCTCCGTGATGTCAAAGGCCAGGATGACCGTGCCGAGGAATTTCCCGTCGGACGTAATGCGGCTGATATCGAACTGATACACGCGGCCCGCGCGCTCGGCGCGCACCTCACTGTGGCCGTCCGCAGCGGCGGCCTGAATGGCGGCGCTGATCTCGTGGCTGCGCTCGATGGTGAGAAAATCCCTGCCGACGCACTGCGCGTCCGCGCCGAAGAGCGCCTGCGCCGCAGCGTTGATGCTCAGGATGCTGCCGTGCTCGTCGAGCAGGACAAGGCCCTCGCGCATACTGCCGGTGATCTGCGTGAATTCGTCGGTCTTTTCGCGCAGCTCGCGCAGCTGCGTCTGGATCTCGACGTGCTGGTGGTGGATGCGCTTGAGCAGCGGCGAGAGCTCCTCGTAGGCATCGTTGTCGAGCGGGTGCTCGAGATCGAGGCTGTTGAGCGGGTCGACGATGCGCCGCGACAGCCGTCTGGCCAGCAAGCCGGAGAGGATGAGCGCCACGATGAGCACGATCAGCAGCGGCTGGATCATGCCGACGGCGATCATGCCGACCGTCGCGCGGCTGATGGAAATGCGCAGCACCGTGCCGTCGTCCAGACGCTGGGCGTAGTACATGGTCTTTTCCATGAGCGTCGAGGAATAGCGCGTGCTCTCGCCAGTGCCGGTCGCCAGCGCCTGACTGACCTCGGCGCGCGAGGCGTGGTTCTCAAGACTCTCGGCGTTGGTCTTCGTGTCGTACAGGACGCTGCCGTCGGTCGCGATCCATGTCAGGCGATAACGGTCGGCCGTCAGCTGGGACAGGTAGTCCGTGCCGCCGTCCTCAACGGCCGCCGCAGCGAGGCTCAGCTCGTCGCGCAGCTGGTTTTTCTCCACGCCGCCGAAGTAATCGTACAAAAAGCCCACGATGATCAGCAGGCTCGCCAGCAGCACGCACCCGGCCACGAGCAGGATGGATTGAAAAATCTTTTTGGTCATGTCGTTGCCTCCATGCGGTAGCCAACATTGCGCACCGTTTCGATCCGCCGTCCGTAGGGGCCGAGCTTCTGCCGGAGCGTCCGGATGTGCATGTCGACCGTGCGGGTCTCGCCGCAGTAGTCCATGCCCCAGATCTCCTGAAAGAGCTGGTCGCGCGTGAACGCCATGCCCGGATGGGACAGAAACAGGCGCAGGAGTTCAAATTCTTTATACGTAAGCGCGACACGCGCGCCGTCGACCGTGACCGTGTGTGCATCGAGATCGACGACGAGCCCGCCGCTGCGCAGCTGATGTGCAGCTTTTTCCGGCTGGCAGCGGCGCAGCACCGCCTTGACGCAGGACACGAGCTCCATCACGCCGAATGGCTTGACGAGGTAATAGTCCGCGCCGAGGTCGAGGCCGCGGATCTTGTCATACTCCGCGCCCTTGGCCGTGGCCATGACGACCGGGATGGTGCGCAGCTCCGCCGACGCCTTCATGCGCTGCAGCAGCTCGATGCCGTCCACGCCGGGCAGCATCACGTCGAGCACCACCAGATCGGGCTTCTCCGTCTGGAGCGCCGACCAGAATGACACGCCATCTTCAAAGCCGCGGGCGTCAAACCCCGTGGATGAGAGCGTATAGACCTCAATGTCGCGGATACTGGCGTCGTCCTCCACACACCAGATCATGGCTTACCCCTCCTTGTGCACCCCGGTGACCGAGAAGATCACCCACTCGGCGATGTTCGTCGCGTGGTCGCCGATGCGCTCGAAGTATTTGGCGATCATGAGCAGGTCGAGCGCGTACTCCCCGTCGTCGGGGTGGGCGGCGATCTTGTCAATCAGCCGGCGCTTGACCTCGTCGAAGGCGTTGTCCACGACATCGTCCTCGGCGATGACCGTCTCTGCCAGCATTGTATCATGCTTGACGTAGGCGTCAACACTTTCTGTGACCATATGGATGGTCGAGAGCGCCATTTCGCGCAGCAGATCGTCATTTTCCGCCGAACGGCCGGCGAGAAACTGGATGATCTCCGCAATGTCCTCGGCCTGATCGCCGATGCGCTCCATGTCCGTGATCATCTTCAGCGCGGCCGAGATCTGGCGCAGGTCGCGCGCGACGGGCTGCTGCTGGAGCAGGAGCTTGAGGCACAGCGACTCGATGTTGCGCTCCTTCTGGTCGATCTCGGCATCGAGCGGCGCGACGCGCTGCGCCAGCTCCGGATCCGCCTCCGTGAGGGCCTTGGATGCGAGCGCGATGACCTCCTCGCACAGTGCGCCCATCTCGATCATCTCCTTGTTCAGGAGCGCGAGCTGTTCATCAAACCGGCTTCTCATTAGCCAAACCTCCCTGTGATGTAATCCTCCGTGCGCTTATCCTGCGGCTGCGAGAACAGCTGCTGCGTGTCGCCGCACTCGACGAGCTCGCCGAGCAGGAAAAACGCCGTGCGGTCGGAGATACGCACCGCCTGCTGCATGTTGTGCGTGACGATGACGATCGTGTACTGTTCCTTGAGCTGCATGGCCAGCTCCTCGATCTTCGACGTGGAGATGGGGTCGAGCGCGCTCGTGGGCTCGTCCATGAGCAGCACCTCCGGCTCGACCGCGAGCGCGCGGGCGATGCACAGGCGCTGCTGCTGGCCGCCGGAGAGGCCGAGGGCGTTTTTCTTCAGGCGGTCTTTCACCTCGTCCCAGATGGCCGCGCCGCGCAGGGACTTTTCGACGATCTCGTCGAGCCTGGCGCGGTTTTTGATGCCGTGCGTGCGCGGGCCATAGGCGATGTTGTCGTAGATGCTCATCGGAAACGGGTTCGGCTTCTGAAAGACCATGCCGATCTCGCGCCGCAGCTCGTTGACGTCCGTGCCGGGGGCGAAAATGTCCTGATCGCGGTAGCGCACATCGCCCGTGATCTTCACGCCCGGGATGAGGTCGTTCATGCGGTTGAGCGTTTTGAGAAACGTGGATTTGCCGCAGCCGGACGGCCCGATGAGCGCCGTGATGCTCTTTTCGGGAATGTTCAAACTGATATCGTGCAGCGCCTGATGATCTCCGTACCAGAGGTCCAGGCCCTGGACTGTCATAATGTCACTCATAAACTTCTTTTCCTCCTGAAGTATCGCTCAACGAGCGTAGCAGCGCCGTTGATGAGCAGCGTAAGGATCATCAAAATGGCGGCGATGGCAAAGGCCACATCAAACCGGCCCTGCTCCTTGGCGTAAACGTAAAGCGCGACGGTGAGCGTGGCGCCCGCGCTGCTCAGTCCCTCGAAAAAGTCGTTGAGCGCGTGGGCAAAGCCCGCCGTGAACAGCAGCGCGGCCGACTCGCCGAGGATGCGGCCGACAGACAGGATGCAGCCGGTGATGACGCCGTCCACGCAGCCGGGCAGCACCACGGTGCGGATGACACGCCACTTGCCCGCACCGAGGCCGAACGCGCCCTCGCGGTAGCTCTGCGGCACGGTTTTGAGGCTCTCCTGCGTGGTGCGCATGATGGTCGGCAGGTTCATGATGACGAGCGTGAGCGCGCCGGCCAGCAGCGATGTTTTCATATTCAGAAACTGGCAGAAAAACAGCATGCCCACAAGGCCGTAGATGATCGACGGGATGCCGGAGAGCGTCTCGGCCGCGTACTCGATGGCGCCGATGAGCCGGCGGTTCGTGGCGTACTCGGTCAGGTAGATGGCCGCGCCCACGCCGAGCGGCAGGACGATGAGCAGCGTCGCGATGACGATATAGAGCGTGTTGAGGATGTCCGGCAGGATGCCGATGCGGTCGGACAGGTAGCTCGGCGCGGTGGACAGCAGCGTCCACGACACGTTCGGCAGGCCCTTGATGAGCACGTAGGCGATCAGAAACAGCACGAGCGCCGCCGTGATAATGGCCGCCGCACCCATGAGGATGCGCATGGTGAGAATATAGGCCCTGCGGCCGCCGGAAACGGCTTTCTTTTTCATTTGTCCCCCTCCTTATTGCGCTTGAGGAAGAAGTTGAGCGTGGCGTTAATGAGCATGATGAACAAAAACAGCACCAGCGCGATGGAAAACAGCGCCTGCCGCTGCAGGCCGCCGGAGTAGGACATTTCGCTGGCGACGGCGGTGGTCAGAAAGCGCACGCTCTGAAACAGGCTCGGCATATTCGGCACATTGCCCGACACCATCATGACGGCCATGGCCTCGCCGATGGCGCGGCCGACGCCGAGCACGACGGCGGCGGCAATGCCGCTCTTCGCCGCCGGGACGGAAACCTTGAAATACGTCTCGATGGGCGTCGCGCCGAGCGCGAGCGATGCGTCCTCATACTCGGGCGGCACGGCCTCGAGCGCCGTGACGGACACCTTGATGATCGACGGCAGGATCATGATCGCCAGCACGACGATGGCGGCGAGCAGGCTCGCGCCGTCGGCCAGGTGAAACATCTTACGGATGCCCGGCACGAGCACGAGCATGCCCACAAGGCCGTAGACGACCGACGGGATGCCGGCCAGCAGGCTCACGGCCGATTCGAGCACGGTCTTGAGCCGCGGCGGGGCGACCTTCGCCAGATACACGGCCGTCAGGAAGCCCAGCGGCACGCCGAGCACGATGGCCCCGGCCGTGCCGTATACACTTGTCAGAATGAACGGCAAAATGCCGTACGACGGCTCTGCCGCCGTGGAGGCCCACGTCTTGCCGAACAGAAACGGGACGAGCCCGATCTTCCGGATGGCGGGGATGCCGGAGACGATCAGGTACACGCTGATGAGCAGCACACACCCGACGGTGATAAGGCCAAGGAGCAGGAACACGCCATGCACGACCGTCTCCAGAACTTGAGATCTCTTTTTCATATCCAGCACCTCTGTATATGCGAAAGGCGGCTGGTCTCCAGCCGCCTGTACGCTTGTCTGTGGCTCAGGCCACCGGGACTGCGCCCGCCGCGGAGATGATGGACGCGGCATCTGCAGAGGTCGCAAAGTCGAAGAACTTCTGCGCGGTCTCGCTCAGGGCCACGCCTTCCTTCGTCACGAGGACGAACGGACGCTGCACGAGGTAGGTGCCGTCCTTGACGGTCGCTTCCGTCGGGGCAACACCGTTGACGGTCAGGGCCTTGACGCTGTCCTTGATGGCAGCCAGAGAGGCATAGCCGATGGCGTTCGGGTTCTGGGACACGGTGGTGATGACATCGCCCGTGGAGGTCAGCTCCTGACGGTACTGGCAGGCATCCTTCGTGTCGGTGATGGACTCGAAGCCGTCGCGCGTGCCGCTGCCGGCCTCGCGGCCGATGAGGACGATCTCGGCGTCGTTGCCGCCGACATCCTTCCAGTTGGTGATCTCACCGGTGTAGATCTTGGCGATCTGCTCCAGGGTCAGGTCCTTGACGGGGTTCTGGGGGTTGACGATGATGGCGATGCCGTCGAGGGCGAGGGTGGTCTCCTTCAGGCCGGAGGCCTTCTCGTCGTCCTTGAGCGCGCGGCTCGACAGGCCGATGTCGCAGCGGCCCTCGGAGACGGCCTGGATGCCGGAGCCGGAGCCGGTCGGGTTATAGGTGAAGGTCGTGCCCGAGTTTGCTTCCATGAAGGACTCGCCGAGCGCGCCGATGACTTTTTCCATCGAGGTGGAACCGTCGGTCGAGACCGTGCCGCCGGCAGCGGCCGTGTTGTTGTCGTCCGCCTTCTGGCCGCAGCCCGCAAACAGCGAGAGCGCCATGACGGCAATGCACAAAATGGTAATGATCTTTTTCAAGATGAAGTGCTCCTTTCGAACTTCGATTTTGATTTTGGTTTTTTGTTCCCTACGCTTCACAGGATAAGCAGGGGATGTAAAAACGAAAAGAGCGCTTATGTAAAATGCGTGTAAAATTGTAAAATGCCGCGACATGGCGCAAATTTCCCTGTGTTTATATACCGTTTCCTTCATTCATGTTGAAAAACGGGCAAATTCCATTTGGCTGTCAGCGAAAAATTGTGAAAAAAACTGTGCAACTTTTCATCCCCCCAGGGTGCTTACGCTGTGGAGCGCCGTCCGGTATACTGGTGACAGCGCTCCGGAAACGGAGCAAACAACAGAAAATGAGGATGGAACGCATGAAAAAACGCAACATCATCTGCCTGCTGCTGGCAGTCCTGACGCTGCTGGCCTGCACGGCCTGCGGCGGGAAAACAGCAACCTCCGACACTGCCGGAACACGCACGATCACGGACAGCAAAAACCGCACCGTAACCATACCCGACAAGGTGGAGCGCATCGTGTGCGTCGGCGTCGGCGCGCTGCGCTACAGCTGCTATGTCGGCGCGGCTGACCGCGTGGTCGGCGTGGAGGACTACGAGACCAAGGCCGGCATGAGCCGCCTGTATAACTACGTAAACTTCGATAAATTCAAGGACCTGCCCGTCACCGGCACGAACGGCGAGCCGTATGTGGAGCAGATCATCGACGTCGCGCCGCAGGTCATCGTCATGAGCGCCTACGCCTCGTGCGATGCGGACGAGCTGAGCGCGAAGACCGGCATCCCGGTCTTTGTCGTGCCCGGCAGCGACACCACGCTCGATGACGCCGCCTACGAGACCATCCGTCTGCTCGGCGAGCTCTACGGGCTGGAAACGCGCGCGCAAGAGCTGACCAAGTACCTCAAGGGCATCCAGACCGACCTCGACACGCGCACGGCCGATATTCCCGACGCGGAAAAGCCCACGGTCTATGTCGGCGGCGTGTCCTTCAAGGGGCAGCACGGCTTTGAGGGCACGGAGGCAGGCTACGGCCCGTTCGCGCTCATCCACGCCAAAAACCTCGCCGACACGACCGGGCAGACCGGCGCGTTCAACATCGACACCGAGCAGGTGCTCGCCTGGGACCCGGATGTGATCTTCCTGGACTTCAATGGTATGCCCCTGATCAACGAAGATTATCAGGCCAACCCGGCTTTTTATAACAGCCTCACCGCCGTGCGCAGCGGCAGGGTCTACTCGCAGATCTCGTTCCGCTCCTCGGCCTCCAATCTGGAGACGGCGCTGGCCGACGCCTATTATGCCGCCTGCGTGCTGTATCCGGAGCAGTTTGCCGACATTGACCCCGAGGCCAAGGCCGGCGAGATCTTTACGGAGCTGCTCGGCTCCAACCCCTATCCCGATCTGAAGGAGGCCGGGTATGCATTCCGTGCCATCACACTCGGCGAGTAAGCCGCACGATTCCGACTACAGCCGCAACCGCGCCAGAAGCATCCGCTTTCTGATCCTGCTGGCGGCCATTCTGGCGCTCGCGTTCTTTTTGTCGCTGCGCGCCGGGTCTTACAACACGCCCGCCGCCGAGCTCATCCGGGGCATCTTCGGCCGGGCGTCGGACGCGAAGATCAATCTCGTCATCCGCAATAACCGCCTGCCGCGCATCTGCACCGCCATGGTCGCCGGCGCGGGACTGGGGCTGGCCGGGTGCATCCTGCAGGCCGTGCTGCGCAATCCGCTCGCCTCGGCCTCTACGCTCGGCGTGTCGCAGGGTGCGACGTTCGGCGCAGCCGTCGCCATCATCGGTCTCGGCCTGAGCCAGGCCGGCAGCTGGGCTATTCCGCTGTGCTCGTTTCTCGGCTCGCTGCTTGTCGCGGCCGTCATTCTGGGGCTGAGCCAGTTCAAGCAGATCTCCTCGGAAGGCATCGTGCTCGCGGGCGTCGCCATCAGCTCCATGCTGACCGGCGCGACCACGCTGCTGCAATACTTTGCCGACGAGGTCGCGCTCTCGTCGCTCGTATTCTGGACGTTTGGCGACCTCGGCAGCACGGACTGGCAGTCCCTGCGCGGCATGGTGCTGGCCGTACTGCTGCTGATCGGCTACTGCTACCTGCACCGCTGGGACTATAACGCCCTGCTCTCCGGCGAGGAGACGGCGCTGAGTCTCGGCATCCATGTGCGGCGGCTGACACTCACGAACGTTGTGCTCACGTGCTTTGTCTGCTCGGTGATCGTGTCGCACGTCGGCCTCATCAACTTCATCGGTCTCGTTGCGCCGCACATCGTGCGCATGGTCGTCGGCAACAACTATATCTATCTCATCCCCGGCTCCGTGCTCGCCGGCGCGGCGCTGCTGCTGCTGAGTGATCTGGCCGCGCGCGTGATCATCATGCCCGTCATTCTGCCGATCGGCGCGCTGACGGCGTTTCTCGGCGGCCCGCTGTTTTTGTACCTGCTGTTCAAGGGGAGGGGTCGGACATGATCTGTGTGGACCATCTCTGCTATCACTATAAGGGCGGGCGGCCAATCCTCCGCGATGTGAGCTTTGAACTGGAGACCGGGCACTTTCTGGCCGTACTCGGCAACAACGGCGTCGGCAAGAGCACACTGCTCAAGTGCATGAACCGCATCCTCACGGCTGACAGCGGGCACTGCCGTATCGACGGTGAGGATCTGCTCACGCTCTCCCACCGGGAGATCGCAAAACGCGTAGCCTTCGTGGCACAGCACGTGCCCGACACACAGATGACCGTGCACGACATGGTCATGCTCGGACGGCGGCCCTACATGACCTGGGGCGTGACAGAGCACGACCACCACGTCGTGCACGAGGCCATGCGCTATCTGAATCTGGAGGACATGCGCGGCCGGTTCCTCAACCGGCTCTCCGGCGGCGAGCGGCAGAAGGTCATGCTCGCCCGCGCGCTGGCGCAGGAGCCAACGCTCCTGCTGCTGGACGAACCGACCAGCAATCTCGACATCCGCAATCAATATCAGGTGCTGCAGATCACGCGCGATCTGTGCCGCGAGCAGAATCTCACGGCGATGATCGTCATCCACGACCTGAACCTCGCGCTGCGGTTCTGCGACCGCTTTCTGCTGCTGCGCGAGGGCGAGGTGTACCGTTACGGCGGCGCGGAGATCTTCGACGCCGACGCCCTGCGGGACGTCTACGGCGTGACGGGCAGCATCGTGGACGTGCAGGGGCACAGGCTCGTGCTCATTGATGACGAAGAAAAGGAGACAAGATCATGACCAACTGGGAAACCTGCGTACAATTTCACGGCCACGCCTGCGGCGGGCTGACGATCGGATATAAGGCCGCGTGCTACGCCGCCGAGCTGCTGGAGCTGTCCTTCTCCGGCGACGAGCAGGTCGTGTGCATCGCGGAAAACGACGCCTGCGGCGTGGACGCCATTCAGGCGCTGCTCGGGTGCAGCATCGGCAAGGGCAACCTGCTGTTTCATATGCGCGGCAAACAGGCGTTCTCGTTTTATAACCGCGCCACGGGCAAGTCCGTGCGCCTGGTGCTCCGGCCGCGGCCGGAGGGGATGACGCGCGAGGAATCCTTCGCCTACTATCAGGCGCAGAAACCGGCCGACCTGTTCGACGTCAAGCCGGCGACCATCCCGCTGCCAGAGCCGGCCAAACTATTTGACTCCTACCCGTGCGCGTGCTGCGGCGAGGTGACGGGTGCCAACTGGATCCGCCTCGTCGGCGGGCAGAAGCTGTGCCTCGACTGCGCCGGAAACTACGACCGGTTCGACGTCTGAGAATAACAAAAAACTCCGGCTTCCAGAACGGAAGCCGGAGTTCAGTTTATCCAAAACCTCGTAGAGTTTCGCCGCCGGAGCGGCGAAAGAAAGTGAGATCATTTTCTTCGGCGACATGTGCGTCGGAGAAAATACTTCTCAGGCTGCAAGTGTGGAATTTGTGCGCCGTGGACGCACAAATTATGCGCGCAGCAGACTGCAGCCTCTTTGTCAAAAAGTAACACTTTTTGACAGTATCAGCCGCGCAGCAGCGCGAGCTGGTAAAACGCGACGGCGCTCGCCGCGGCCACATTGAGCGAATCGACCCCATGCGTCATGGGGATGCGCACCGTGTAATCGCACGCGGCGATCGTGTTGGATGCCAGCCCGTCGCCCTCCGTGCCGAGCACGATGGCGAGGCGCGGCACGGCGCGCAGGCGCTTGTCGTCGATGCGCAGCGAATCGTCCCGCAGCGCCATGGCCGCCGTTTGAAAGCCGAGGGCGTGCAGCGTCTGCTGCCAGTCGCCGTCCTCAGGCAGATACGTCCACGGCACCTGAAAGACCGTGCCCATGCTCACGCGCACAGCGCGGCGGTAGAGCGGGTCGCTGCCCGCCGACGTGAGCAGCACGGCGTCCACGCCGAGCGCCGCCGCCGAGCGGAAGATCGCGCCGATGTTCGTCGGGTTCATCACGTTTTCCAGCACGGCCACGCGCGCAGCGTTGGCGCACAGGACGGCGACCTCCGGCAGTGCCGGGCGGCGCATGGCGCAGAGCATGCCGCGCGTGAGATGAAAGCCTGTCAGCTGCGTGAGCACGTCGAGCTCGGCGGCATAGACCGGGATGTCCGCGGGGCAGCGCGCCAGGATCTCGCGCGCCTTGCCGTCCACGTGGCGGCGCTCCATCAAAAACGACACCGGCACGCACCCCGCGTCGAGCGCGCGGCCGATCACGAGCGGACTCTCGGCGATGAAGAGCGCGTTTGCCGGGTCAGCGCGGTTGACGAGCTGGTTTTCCGTCAGGCGGGCGTACACGTCCAGCTCCGGCGCGGAAAAGTCCGAAATATCAAAAATCTTTGCCATAGCTGCATCTCTCTTTTCCATAGGGTCAGCCCGATTATAACCGATTTTGCGCGCGGACGCCACCGGTTTTTTTCCGCCGGTGTATGTCCCGCCGCGCCGGTGGGCATACTGGCTCTGAGGTGATATTTATGCAGTTGACCCCAAAAGAGGCCAGTTTACTCAAAGATCTCAAAGGGCAGGAGCAGCTGTGCGTGGACAAATATAACCGCCACGCCGCCTGCGCCAACGACCCGCAGCTGAAAAACCTGTTCGAGCAGATCGCGCAGGTCGAGCAGCAGCATCTCGACGCGATCACGCAGATGGAGGGCGGCACCGTCGCCGCCCCGGCGGACTCCGCGACCGTGCCGACGACGTTCACGGCGACCTACAACAACACCGAGACCCCGCAAAAGCAAAACGACTGCTACCTGTGCACGGACGTGCTCGCAATGGAAAAGCACGCCTCGCACCTGTACGACACGTGCGTGTTCGAATTCAATGATGCCAACGCGCGCAGCGTGCTCAACGACATTCAAAAGCAGGAGCAACACCATGGCAAGGTCATCTATGACTATATGAACACCAACGCCATGTACGCCTGACACCATCCGCGCAAAAACGGCGTCCCCGAGGGCTCGGGGACGCCGTTTTTGTCTGCGAAATTTATTTGGTCAGGCCGTAGCTCCCGGCCAGCTTGCGAAACTCCGGGAGCGAGCGCTGGAGCTGGCTGCGCGCCACGCAGTAGGCCAGGCGCGCATAGCCGGGGCAGCCGAAATCATCGCCCGGCACGAGCAGGATGTCATAGTCCATCGCGCGGCGGCAAAACGCCCGGGCGTCCGGCTCCGGCGACTTGAGGAAGAGATAAAACGCGCCGTCCGGCCGCGCGCACGCATAGCCCATGTCCGTGAGCGCGCCGTAGATCAGCTCGCGGTTGGCGGCATAGGCCGCGATGTCCGCCGTCTGGCCGAGGCACTCGGCCACGGCGAGCTGGAACAGCGACGACACGCACACATACCCCAGCGCGCGCCCCGCGCCGAGCACGGCCGCGTGCACGGCGGCGTAATCGTCCATGGCCGGGTGCAGGGCGAGAAAGCCCACGCGCTCGCCGGGCAGGGACAGCGTCTTGCTGTAGGAATAGCAGTAGATCGCGTTCGGATAGATCGCGGGCAGGAACGGCACCTCCACCCCGCCGTAGACCAGCTCGCGGTACGGCTCGTCGGCAATGATATAGATCGGGTGGCCGTACCGGGCCTGTTTTTCGCGCAGGAGCGCTGCCAGCGCCTCGAGCTCCGGGCGCGAGACGACGACACCGGAGGGGTTGTTCGGCGAGTTCAGGATGAGCAGCGCGGTCTTTTCCGTCACTGCGGCCGCGAGCGCATCGAGATCGAGCGCGAACGTGTCCGCCCGGCACGGCACAACGCGCACGCTGCCGCCCGCCGCCTCGGCATAGACGGCGTACTCCGGGAAGTACGGTGCGAACACGATGGCCTCATCCCCCGGACCCATGAGCGCGCGCGTGAGGATGGCCAGCGCGCTCGACGCGCCGTCGGTCATGTAAATGTCCTGCGCGCGGTACGCCTCGCCGAAGGTGTCCGTCAGGTAAGCCGCGACCTTTTCGCGCACGGACGCCATGCCCGGCGCGGGCGCGTAGGCGTGCAGCTGCGTGGGCGGCACGGTATGCAGCAGATGCTCGATGGCCGCGTGCACACAGTCCGGCGGGTCGATGCTCGGGCTGCCGATGGAAAAGTTATAGACGTTTTCCGCGCCGATCTCGGCCGCGCGGCGCTCGCCGTAGGCCGCGATCTCGCGGATGGAAGAGCCGCTCTCGCCCCAGGCGACCATTTGTTTCGAGATCATGCGTTTGCCTCCTCCAGATACTGTTTCAGGTACAAAATGGCCTGCCGGTAGCCCTCGAAGCCGAGACCCATGTATGTTTTCACGCACGCCATGCCGGCATAGGAGATCTGGCGAAAATCCTCCCGGGCGCTGACGTCCGACAGGTGCACCTCCACCGCCGGGAGCGCCACGGCCTTGAGCGCGTCGAGAATGGCGACGCTCGTGTGCGTATAGGCGGCGGGGTTGATGACGATGCCGTCGGCCGTGCCGTAGGCCGCCTGAATGGCATCGACAATCGCGCCATCGTGGTTGGACTGGAACAGCTCAACCTCCACGCCCGCATCGGCAGCGGATGCGCGGATGAAATCCTGCAGCGCGGCAAAGCTCCGGCTGCCGTAAATGGCCGGCTCACGCAGGCCGAGCAGGTTCAGGTTCGGGCCGTTGATGACGAGAAACTTCATGCCAGCACCTCCAGAATTTTGCGCACCGTCTCCTCCGGCGTACCGTTGTTGTCAATGACCGCGTCGGCGAAGCGGGCGTACAGCGGCGCACGCTGCGCGTAGAGCGCGGCGAGGTCGCTGCGCTGGGAGATGGGGCGGCCGTCCTTCGGCAGCAGCGCGAGGTCGCGCTGAAGCCAGAAAATCGTGCCGTTCTGGTGCAGGAGCGGGTAATTTTCCTCGCGGCAAATGCTGCCGCCGCCGGTTGCAAGCACCGCGCCCGAGCGCTTGCCGAGCTCGGCGAGTGCGGCCGTCTCCCGCGCACGGAAGGCGTCCTCTCCACCGGCGGCAAAAATGTCCGGGATGGACATGCCCGCCGTCTCGACGACCTGCGCGTCGCTGTCGAGCACCGGGCGGTGCAGCCGCTCGGCAAGCAGCGCCGCGATGGTGCTCTTGCCGCTGCCTGGCATGCCGATGAGGACGATGTTTTCCATCTCCTGCCGCAGCAGGCGGTGGATGCGCAGGATCTCCGCGTCGTCGATGACCGTATCGGTGAACACCTCGCAGCTGCGCTTGGCCTGCGCCACGAGCATATACAGCCCGCCCGCGCACGGGATGCCGAGGCTTTCCGCCTGCAGCAGCAGCGCCGTGCGCGCGGGGTTATAGACGATATCGAGCACGCCCGCGCACTGCGGAAACTGCCGCAGGTCGACGGCGGCCCTGCCCGTGTTCGGGTACATACCGACCGGCGTGGTGTTGACGATCACGCGCGCGTCGGCGTGGCGGTCGAGGTTATCATAATTATCCGGCCCGTGGCGGGAGATGACCGTCACATGCGCGCCGAGCTGCTCGAGCACGGCCTGAATGGTCGCGGACGCGCCGCCGTTGCCGAGCACGAGCGCCTTTTGCCCCGCGACGTCGATGCCGCTGTGACGCACGAGGTACTCGAAGCCGAAGGCATCGGCGTTGTCGCCGTAGAGCGTGCCGTCCGCCCGGCGGACGAGCACGTTCACGCTGCCGAGCTTTTGCGCGATCGGCGAGAGCTCGGCGCAGTACGGGATGACCGCCTTTTTATACGGGATGGTCACGTTGAGCGCGTCGAAATCGCCGCCGGTCAAAAACGCCGGCAGGTCCTCCGGCGCGACCTCATAGAGCTCGTAGGCATAGTCCGCGAGCTGCGCGTGGATGGCCGGCGAGTAGCTGTGGCCGAGCTTTTCGCCCAGAAGTCCGCACCGCATCATCACACCACCTCTCGGTAGCTGCCGAGGTAGGAGAATTCCTCACACAGACCCGGCAGCTCGCCCATGAGCTGCTGGAACTGCGGCGAATAGACCGACGTCTCGAGATCGAAGTAGAACATGAACTCAAAGTCGCGCTCCGGCAGCGGACGGCTCTCGAGCTTGTTGAGGTTGATGCCGAGCGCGTAAAAGCGCGAGAGCACCTTGTACAGAGAGCCCGGCTTGTGCGGCAGCACCATCATGAGGCTCGTGCGGTCAGCGCCGGGATAGATCTCAAGATCCTTGGCGATGCAGATAAAGCGCGTGTAGTTGTTGCCCTGATCCTGCACGGAGGAGGCCAGGCTCTCGAGCCCGTAGAGTCCGACGCACGCGCGCGACGAGAGCGCCGCGACGTCCGTGCGGTCCGACTCGGCCACGCGCTTGGCAGCCACGGCAGTGTTCTCGCAGCGCACGACCGTCACGCCCGGCAGACTCTGCAGGTAGCGGCCGCACTGGCTGATGGCCTGCTCGTGCGAGTAGATCTCCCTGATGTCCGAGAGCTTCGTGCCAGGCTTGGCCAGCAGGCAGTGGTCGATCTTCAGGCGCACGCTGCGCACGATGCGGAAGTTGTGCTGCATCATCAGGTCGTACACGGCGTTGACAGAGCCGGCCGTGCTGTTTTCCAGCGGGATGACGCCGTAGCGGCACAGGCCCTTTTCGATGGCGGCAAACACCGCCTCGAACGTGGCGCAGTAAAACACGTTCGGCATCGTGAACAGGCGGTCGCACGCGAGCTGGGAATACGCGCCCTCCACGCCCTGACACGCGACGGCCGGGTGCTCCGGAAACAGCTGGGGCGTGCGCGCGATGGCCTGCTCGATCTCGGCAGTCAGCGGACTCGTGACGCCGAGCAGCCGGTTCTGGCAGCTGCGGCTGAGCTCAAAGATGAGCGAGTAGAGCGACACGGCGTATTCGCGCAGGTCCTCCGGCGCAGCGTCCGCGATCTGCTGCAGTTTCGCGCGCTCGCGCCCGGCATCGAGCGCCGGGAGATTGTGCGCCTTCTTGTAGCCCGCGATCTGCGCCGCGACCTCCATGCGCTGGTAAAACAGAGCGAGCAGCTGACTGTCGATGCCGTCGATCTGCTGGCGATAATCACTAAGTTCCATGGTCAAGCTCCTTATTCAAGATCTGTATTTTCCGCCGCGGGAACGGTTTTCAGCGCGGAAAGATCCGTCCAGAAGCGGGGGTAGGATTTCTCAATACATACGCAGTCGCGCACCGTGACGGGCGCGGTGCTGCCGCTGGCGGCGGCCGCCGCCGCCATGGCGATGCGGTGGTCGTGCTGCGGGTCGACCGTGCCGCCGGTGAGCACCTTTCGGCCGGTGACGGTCAGGCCGCTGTCGTGCACCTCCACCTGCGCGCCGAGCGCGCGCAGCATGGCGGCCGTGCTCTCGAGCCGGTCGGACTCCTTGAGCCGCAGGCGGGCGGCGTTGACGACCTGCGTCTGGCCGTCCGCAAGCGCGGCGACGACGCTCAGCACCGGGATCAGGTCCGGGATGGGCGCGGCGTCGATCGTGACGCCGCGCAGCGCGCCGCGCCGAACGGTGACGGCATCCTGTGTCTCGCGCACATCCGCGCCGAAGCGGCGCAGCACATCCAGCACCGCGCGGTCGCCCTGCGACGAGTCGGACGCAAGGCCCGTGACCGTGACGCCGGCGGGCGAGAGCGCGCCCATGCACAGGAAAAACGCGGCGTTCGACCAGTCGCCCTCCACATGGCACTGCGCCGGGAGGCGCGCCGTCTGGCCGCCGGAGATGGTGTACGTCCGCTCCTGCTTTTGCAGGCGGATGCCGGACAGGCGCAGCGCGTCCTCCGTCATGGCGATGTAGCCCGCGGACTCGAGCCGGCCCGTCACGGCGAGCGTGCTCTCCCCCGGCAGGCGCGGCAGCGCCATGAGCAGGCCGGAGATGTACTGCGAGGACACGTCGCCCGGCAGCGCGTAGGCACCTGGCCGCAGCCGGCCACCGGCGTGCAGCAGCGCGCCGTCGCGCCGGATGGTCATGCCGTGCGCCGTGAGCACCGCGTCGAGGGGTGACAGCGGCCGCTTCGGCAGGCGGCCTTCCATGTGGAAGGTCACGTCCGCGCCGAGCGCGCCCACGACCGGCAGCAGAAAGCGCAGCGTCGAGCCGCTCTCGCCGCAGAAAAGGTCTGCGCGCGCGGGCATTTCCCCGGCAATGGGGACGATGCGCAGCGTGCCCGTGCCGTCGTCCGTGATGTCCGCGCCGAGGGCGGACAGGCAGCGTGCCGTGGCGGCGATATCGGCCGAGACGCCGTCGCACCGCAGCGCCACGGGCTGCGCGCCGAGCGCAGCGCAGATGAGCAGACGATGCGCCTGCGATTTCGAAGCCGGGATGCGCACGCTGCCCGTGCGCGGCCCGGGGGAAACGGTCTGATTCATGCAATGCCTCCGTCCGCGAGCCAGGCGGGGATATCCGCCGCCGGGATCGTCTCGATGCGGCAGCGGCCGATGCGCTCCGGCACGATGAGGTGCAGCTTGCCGTCGGCGATCTTTTTATCCGAGCGCGCGGCGTCCGTGAGCGCGTCACGGGTAAACGCCGTCTCCGTCGGCAGGCCGTACTGCCGCAGGAGCGCGAGGATCTGCGCGCAGGTATCGTCCGTGCAGATGCCGCGTTTGGCGGCCGCGCGCGCGATGATGGCCATGCCGATGGCCACGCCGCAGCCGTGCGGCACGGCGTAGTCGCTGCATTTTTCGACCGCGTGGCCGAACGAGTGGCCGAGGTTCAGCAACTGGCGGCTGCCGCGGTCAAACTCATCGGCCGCGACGAGGTCACGCTTCATGCCGACACACGTTGCGATGACGTGCTCCACCTGTGCGCTGACCGGCTCTGCGCGCAGCGCGTCAAAAAACGGCTCGCTGCGCAGCACGGCGTATTTGATGACCTCGGCGCAGCCGTTGCGGTATTCCTCCGGCGGGAGGGTGCGCAGCGTGTCCGGGTCGCAGAGCACAAGGCTCGGCTGATAGAAGCAGCCGACCTGATTTTTGCCGCTTGCGAGGTTCACGGCCGTCTTGCCGCCGACGGAGGAGTCCACGGCGGCCAGCAGCGTCGTCGGCACCTGCACGAACGGGATGCCGCGCTGATACGTCGCGGCGGCAAAGCCCGCGAGGTCGCCGGTCACGCCGCCGCCGAGCGCGACGATGAGGTCGCTGCGGCTCAGGCGGTGCGCGGCCAGAAAGTCCAGCAGCGCCGCATAGGTGGCGAGCGTCTTGCAGTGCTCGCCGCCAGGATAGGTGAACGTCACGGCGCGAAAGCCCGCGCGCGTGAGCGACGCCGCGAGCCGCCCGGCATACAGGCCCGCCACGGTCTCGCCCGCGACGATGGCCGCCGTGCGGCCCGTGCCGAGCACACGCGCGATCTGCGCGCCGGCGTCGTCGAGCAGGCCCGGCTGCACCAGCACGTCATAGTCGCGCGAGGCAGTCACGTGGATGGTCGTCATCGGCCGTCTACCTCCTCCTTGCGCCGGCGGCCCTCATCGAGCAGGCGCGTGAGCGCGGGCAGGTCGTCGCGCGCCATCGCGTCGCGGTACTCGCCCAAGTGCGTCATGAACATGTCCAGCTCATGGAGCAGATTGTCCTTGTTTTCCAGAAAGAGCTCGGCCCACATCTCGGGGCTCAGCCACGCGACACGGGTCATGTCCTTGTAGCTGCCGGCGGAAAAGCCCTTGTGCTGCGACGCCGTGGGGCTCTTGATATATGCGTTCGAGACCACATGCGCCATCTGCGAGGTGAAGGCGATCATCTCGTCGTGCGCCTCCGCCGTCGTGAAGGAAAAGCGCGCAAAGCCCGCGGGCTGGAGCAGCTGCTTGACGTGGTCGAAGAGCAGCACATCGTCAAAGTCCGGCGGCACGATGACCATCGGCGCGCCGTGGTACATGGTCGCCTTCGCGTTCTTGAAGCCGGAATACTGCGTGCCGGCCATCGGGTGGCCGCCGAGGAACGTGACGCCGTGTTCCTTTGCGATCGGGAAGCACGCGGCGCAGATGGTGCGCTTCGTGCCGCCGCAGTCGAGCACGACGGGGTGCGCTCCGATGTGCGGGGCCATGCGGCGAAACCACTCGATGGTCGCCTCCGGGTAGAGCGCGATGAGCACAAGATCGCACGCGGCAATGTTGTCCTCCGTGAGCTCGGCGTCCACCGCGCCGCTCATTATGGCAAAATCGAGCACGCTGCGGCTGCGGTTCCAGGCGAGCACGGTCGCGCCCGCTTCGTGATACGCCTTGGCAAAAGAACCGCCGATCAGGCCCAGGCCAACGATGCCGACCGTCATTTCGCGATCACCTCACGGACGCTGCGCACCTTTTTGGCGAGGTCGTCGTAGACCTCCGGACGCAGGGACTGCGCGCCGTCGCACAGGGCGTGCATGGGGTCGTTGTGCACCTCGATGATGAGGCCGTCCGCGCCGCAGGCCGTTGCGGCGAGCGCCATCGGCTCGACCAGGCGGGCGATGCCGGTCGCATGGCTCGGGTCGACGATGATGGGCAGGTGCGTCAGCTCCTTGAGCATGGGCACGGCCGCTAGGTCGAGCGTGTTGCGGGTGTAATCGTCGAACGTGCGGATGCCGCGCTCGCAGAGGATGACCTGCTCGTTGCCGCCGGCCATGATGTACTCGGCGCTCATGAGCAGCTCCTTGAGCGTGCTGGCAAGGCCGCGCTTGAGCAGGATGGGCTTGCGCAGCTTGCCGAGCTCGCGCAGAAGGTCGAAGTTCTGCATGTTGCGCGCGCCAACCTGAATGATATCCACATCCTCGAACAGCGGCAGATGCTCAACGCCCATGATCTCCGTCACGATCGGCAGGCCGGTGGCCGCGCGCGCCGTTTTGAGCAACTCGATGCCGGTGGCCTTCAGGCCCTGAAAGTCGTAGGGCGAGGTGCGGGGCTTGAACGCGCCGCCGCGCAGGATGTTCGCGCCGGAGGCCTTGACGGCCTTTGCGACCGCGACGATCTGCTCCTCGGACTCGACGGAGCAGGGGCCCGCGATCATGACGAAGTTGCCGCCGCCGATCTTCACGCCGCCGACCTCGACGACGGTGTCCTCCGGGTGGAACTTGCGGTTGCAGCACTTGAAGGGCTCGGTCACGCGCTTGACGCTGTCGACGATGCCGAGGCTGCCGATCAGGTCCATGTCCACGCGGGTCGTGTCGCCGACGAGGCCGAGCACGGTCTGGTATTCTCCCTCGGAAATGTGGATGGTCAGGCCCTGACCCTTGAGCCAGTCGATGAGCTGCTCGCGCTTTGCTGCTTCCACGCCATGTTTGAGTACGACGATCATGATGATTACCTCCGATGTATTTACCTGAATTTTTGTTTTTGTTTTTCAAAAGAAAAATGCGGCACAGGCTCAACCTGTGCCGCATGAAACATTCTCGGGATCCGAGCTATTTTTTGCATCACAAATCAGCCTTACTACATTGTCATAGTAAAGTAATAAGCGTATGCAAAAAAGTAGGTACGGTTCATGATATTTGCTCCGATTCTGATGAAAAATCCTGATGGTTCGAGTATAAAAACTTCGCACGCAAATGTCAACCGCAAATTTTCACAAATTCCGCATTTTTTTGCGCCCCGGCGTGCAGCAGATGCCCAAGCGGCAGGCGCAAAAAGTGCGCGGGGGCGGCATATGCCGCCCCCGCCGGGAAATCGCTGTGCTGTGAGAGAGATATATGAAAAAGAGGATCAGGCGTTGACCACGTGCTCAGCGTAGCTTCTGAGGATCATGGCGACCTGCGCGCGGGAAGCGCTGCCCTGCGGGTCGAGGATCGTCCGTCCGCCGTACACCGTGCCGTTGATAAGGCCGGCTGCATTGGCCCACGAGAGCGCATCCTGCGCCCAGCCGGACACGCTGCCGGCATCCGGGAACGCCGAGAGATCGGCGCGCGCGCCCACGTCATAGCCGCAGCTGTGTGCGTAGTTGAAGAGGATCACGGCCGTCTGCTCGCGCGTGACGTTGCTGTTGGGAGCAAAGCAGCCGCCGCCGATGCCGGAGACCACGCCGTTTTCCGCCGCCCAGGTGACGGCGTCCGTGTACCATGTGCCGCCCGGCACATCGGAAAACGTGTTGACGCCCTTCGGCGCGGGCGCGCCCGCGAGCCGCCACAGCACGGTCACGAGCATGGCGCGGGACATGACCGCGTTCGGGGCAAACGTCGTGGGAGACGTGCCGTCGAAGAGGCCGTTGTTGTAGGCATAGGCCGCCGCGCCGTAGTACCAGCTGCCGGCGGGCACATCCGTGAACGGGAAGCGCGCGATGGCCGTCACGCCGGAGACGACATCAAAGGTATAGGTCTGCTGCTGCGCATCCCACGCACCGCCGACGGCGGAGATGGCGCCATCCTCGGCAAGGCTCCACGCGGTGAGCGCATCCGCTGCACGCACCGGAACGCTGGCGCGCACGCTGCCGGCGGGGTAGCTTTCCGCCGCACCGTCAACGGTGACGGAGGCATTGGCAAGCGTCGCCGTAGCGGCCTGCGTGCCGAGGGCACGCTGCTGCGCCGCGTTGAGCGACGCCCCCGTGAGCGAGACGGCCACGTCCTTGTGCAGGTCAAGCGCCGCGAGCGCGTCGCTATCCAGCGTAACGGTGCCGGCTGCGAGCTGCACCTGCAGGGCCGCAACACCCGCGCTGCGCGCATTGGCGACCGAGCGGCCGGCCAGGATGACCGTGTCGGCCGCGGGATCTGTGGCGTTGACCGTCACGGTCGCGCCGGACTGCGCATTGGTGGCCGTACGGAGCTGGCGGCTGGTGAGGAACACCGTCGCGGTGCTACCCTGTACGTACGCCTGCGTAACGGCGGCGCTGCTGCCGGTGACCGGCAGGAGGCGCACCTGCGCACTGCTGCCCTCGAGCAGGATAGTCTTGTCATTGTCGTCGGGGCAGTTGTTGTCCACGCTCATGGAGACGACGATGTTCACGAGCAGGTCGTTGAGCTGGCTCTTGAGATATTTGGTGAACAGGCCCTGGAACTTCGTGAACAGCACGCTGCCGCGGCCGAACGCGTCTCTGGCAACGATGTTGAGCACCTGATCGAGCAGCGCGCCGCTCTTGAGCTGGTCGACGCCGGACTGCACCCAGGCGGGATAATTGCCGTCGTCCTCGCCGGCAAGGTTGCACTGATAGATCCAGTTGGCAAAGTCGAGCAGGTTCTTGCCGTCCGCGATCGGAACAGCGGCCACGTCGTCAATGATCTGGTCGATGTTCGCCACGATCTTCGTGACCGGCCAGGTGTCATTCGGCAGATACTTGCCGAAGAAGGACTTGACGAAGTCGCCCGCGACCGTCTTGAGCATATCGGTCGAGAAGCCGAATTCCCGGGCATACTCGGTCAGGTCATCGATCACATGCGCAGTACCCGTGGTGGGATCTGTGTAATGGATGGGGCCGGTATGCGTCTTGGTGCTCACGCTCATGTAGGTGCTCGTCTCACCGCCGACGGTGCTGCGGCGCAGATCGACAAAGCGGACCGGGCACGGATACGTCAGCGCAGAGCCGGTTTCGATGTCATAGAAGGTGTTGCCGGCCTTCGTGGTCATGGCAGCGATGTCGACCGCGTGCATATGACCGGTGAAGACGACGCTCATGCCGGCATCGGCATACTCCTGCGCGATGCGCTCATAGCCGTTGACGAGGTACATGGGCAGGATGGTGGGCTCGACATCGAAGTGCGGCACCAGACCGTGGTGCTCCAGACCGATGACAAGGTCGCCGCGTGCCTTGGCGGCGGCAGTCTGCTCGATGACCCATTTTTCCAGATCGGCGCTGATGGCGCCGCTCGTCTCATGCTCATCCGTGCCGTTGGAGGTGTTCTCCTTGCTGTAGCGGCAGGTGTCCATGGCGATAATGGTCAGCCCCTCGACCGGTCGCGCAACATAGGACAGGCTGCCGGCCTCATTGCCCGCGGCCGGGGTGAAGGTCGCGATGACGGTCGGGTCGGAGTAGACAAAGTCGTAGATACGCTTGAAGTCCTCCGGGTGCGTGCGCGTGGCGGGTACGGCCTTACCGTCGGGGGTGTTGAAGTTCTTGGCATTGTAATTGCGGATGTCATGGTTGCCGTTGATGACATAGATCTTCAGCCCCGGAATATCCTGCTGCAGCTGCTGCAGCTGCTTTGCCAGCGCCGCGTGGCACTCCTGCTCGCCGTCCTTGGTCAGGTCGCCGGACACGAGAAGGATGTCGGGCTTGTCCGCGCGGACTTGCTCAAACTTTTCGTACAGGATTGCGGAGCTCTCCTTGAGCAGCTTGCGGTCGCTGTTGAGTGCATGCTCAAAGTCCTCCGTGCCTGCGATCATATCCGGCGAGAGATAGTGCAGGTCGGACATGACGGCGATCCTCAGGTTCATGTCCTGCGGCTTGTCCGCCGCAAGAGCCGGAACCGTCAGTGTGAAGACAAGGACTACCGCCAGCAGCAGCGACAGCAGTCTGCTTCCATTGTGCATTCTGGTTTTCATTTCTTCCTCCTGTTTTTTAGATTCCTACAACATTGCACGGCCCCCTGCCGCACAACTGTATTCCTTCCTCACCGTGTAAAATCTGCAGCCGCCCTTGTGTAAAAGCAGTTGTAACACGGCATTTTAACTGTATCATGCCGGAGGCCCGATTGCAACCAAAATACAGCAGCAAATGCGAAAAAGCGCGGGCGGCAGCAGGCGGGACCCGATGCGTTTGGAATGGTTCATCTCTTCCTCCTGTAACATTCAAGATTTTGGCTCTTACAAGCTCACGTTTCTGTTTTACACAGCGCGTGTAAAGTCTAAAACCGCAGCCATGTAAAGTTCCCGTGCCGCAAAGCGGTGAAGATTTTACATTCCTGCCTTGACAAGCCGGCGGTTTCGTCCTATCATGAAGTGAACAAACACGGGGAGCCGCTCGGCTGAGAGTAAGCATCCGCTTAGACCCGCATACCTGATTTGGACAATGCCAACGTAGGGATTCATACTGCCGGACCGCAACAGCAGCACTCTTTACGGGCGCCGCTGTTTTTTTCGTGCAGATCACCCGGGAAAGGAGTCATGATTTATGCAACAAGTGCTCAAGACCATGCTGGAAAACGTGCGCGCGAAAACGCCGCTCGTGCACAACATCACCAATTACGTCACCGTCAACGACGTGGCAAACGTTCTGCTGGCGGCCGGCGGCTCGCCGATCATGTCCGACGATGCCGACGATGTCGAGGACATCACGAGCATCTGCGGCGGGCTGAACATCAACATCGGCACGCTCAACAAAAACACCATCCCGTCGATGTTCCTCGCCGGGAAGAAGGCAAACGAGCTGGGCCACATCGTCCTGCTCGACCCCGTGGGCGCGGGCGCGAGCCGCCTGCGCACCGACACGGCCAACCGTCTCATGCAGGAGGTGCGCTTTGACGCCGTGCGCGGCAACATCTCCGAGATCAAGACGCTCTGCACCGGCAGCGGCAGCACCAAGGGCGTGGACGCCGACGCGGTCGACGCCGTGACGGAGGCGAATCTCGACGACGGCGTGCAGCTCGTCAAGACCTTCGCGCAGCGGGCCGGCTGCATCGTCGCCGTGACCGGCGCGATCGACCTCGTGAGCGACGGCGAGCGCTGCTGGTGCATCCGCAACGGCCGCGCGGAGATGAGCCGCATCACCGGCACGGGCTGCCAGCTCTCGGCGCTGATGACGGCGTTTCTGGTCGCCAATCCCGACCACAAGCTCGCCGCCGCGGCGGCCGCCGTGTGCATGATGGGGCTCGCAGGCGAGATCGGCTGGGCCAACATGCAGCCCGGCGACGGCAACAGCACCTACCGCAACCGCATCATCGACGCGATTTTCAACATGACCGGCAACGCGCTGGAGGAAGGAGCCAAATATGAACTGCGATAACGCATCTCTGCTGCTCTACGCCGTGACCGACCGCTCGTGGCTGCACGGCCAGACGCTCTATGAACAGGCCGAGCAGGCGCTGCAGGGCGGCGCAACGTTTTTGCAGCTGCGCGAGAAGGAACTCGACGAGGCGCATTTCAAAGAAGAAGCCATCGCGCTCAAGGCGCTGTGCAAACAGTACGGCGTGCCGTTCGTGCTCGATGACAACGTAGCGCTCGCCGTGGCCACGGACGCCGACGGCGTGCACGTCGGCCAGAGCGATATGGCGGCCGGCAAGGTGCGCGCGCTCATCGGCCCGGACAAGATCCTCGGCGTGTCGGCCCAGACGGTGGAAGAAGCGCTGCTGGCCGAGCGCGAGGGCGCGGACTATCTCGGCGTGGGCGCCGTGTTCCCGACCGGGACGAAGGCCGATGCCAACGCCGTGAGCTATGACACCCTGCGCGAGATCTGTGCGGCAGTGTCCATCCCGGTCATCGCCATCGGCGGCATCACGAAGGACAATGTCGCCCGGCTTTCCGGCAGCGGCATTGTCGGCGTCGCCGTCGTGAGTGCGATCTTCGCGCAGCCGGACATTCCCACCGCCACGCGCGCGCTCAAAGCCGCCGTGCGCACGGCGCTGGATCTGTAATCCCCTGCGCACGGGCGCAGACAAACATACAAACAGCGGCAGATTGGGGGCACCACTTTCCGTCGCTCAACAAAATTGATGCTGAAAAGGAGACAGAATATGAAAACAGCATTAACGATCGCCGGAAGCGATTCCAGCGGAGGCGCCGGTATTCAGGCCGATCTGAAAGCCATGACCATGAATGGCGTATTTGCCATGAGTGCGATCACGGCGCTGACCGCCCAGAACACAACCGGCGTACAGGGTATTTTTGAAGTAAGCCCGGCATTTCTCGGCCAGCAGATCGACAGCGTCTTTACCGACATCCGGCCTGACGCGGTGAAGATCGGCATGGTCGCGTCCTCCGGCCTCATCGAGGTCATCGCCGAGCGGCTGCAGCACTACGCGGCGCAAAACATCGTCGTCGACCCCGTGATGGTCGCCACGAGCGGCGCGCGGCTCATCTCCGAGGACGCCATCGCCACGCTCGAGGCGCGGCTGCTGCCGCTTGCCACCGTGCTCACGCCCAACATTCCGGAGGCGGAGGTGCTCTCGGGCCTGACCATCGCCTCCCCCGACGACATGATCGCCGCCGGAAAAGCCATCAGCGAGCGCTACGGCTGCGCCGTCCTGTGCAAGGGCGGACACCGGCTCAACGACGCCAACGACCTCCTGTACCGCGGCGGCGGCTACGAGTGGTTCAACGGCAAGCGCATCGACAACCCCAACACCCACGGCACCGGCTGCACGCTCTCGAGCGCCATCGCGGCCAACCTTGCCAAGGGCTTTGATCTCGACACGGCCGTCCGCCGCGCGAAGGACTATCTCTCCGGCGCGCTGGCAGCCATGCTCGACCTCGGCGCAGGCTCCGGCCCGATGGACCATGCGTTCGACCTGAAGCCGGAATACCGGCAGGAGGCCTGAGCGTGAAAAAGACTTCCAGCTTCCAGAACAGCCTCATCTGGTTCGGCGCGGCCGTGTCCATCGCGGAGATCCTCACGGGCACGTACTTTGCGCCCCTCGGCTTCACGAAGGGCCTGCTCGCCATCCTCGTCGGCCATGTCATCGGCTGTGCGATGTTCTTCTTCGCGGGCCTCATCGGCGGCCGCACCGGCCGCAGCGCCATGGGCACGGTCGAGCTGAGCTTCGGCCGCATCGGCTGCCTGTTTTTCGCCGCGCTCAACGTGCTGCAGCTCGTCGGCTGGACGGCCATCATGATCTATGACGGCGCACTGGCCACGAACACCGTGCTCGGCATCGGCAAGTGGGTGTGGTGCCTCGTCATCGGCGGGCTCATCGTGGTGTGGATCGCCGTCGGCATCAAGAACCTCGGCTGGATCAACAAGATCGCCATGGCGGCGCTGTTCATCCTCTCGATCGTGCTGTGCGTGGTGGTGTTCCGCGGCGGCACGCCCGTCACCGCGCCGGACGACAGCCTGAGCTTCGGCGCAGCGGTCGAGCTGGCCGTGGCCATGCCGCTGTCGTGGCTGCCGCTCATCTCCGACTACACGCGCGAGGCCGAAAAGCCCTTCGCCGCCACGCTCTCGAGCACGCTGACCTACGGCGTCGTGAGCTGCTGGATGTACGTCATCGGCATGGGCGCCGCCATCTTCACCGGCGAGGGCGACATCGCGCTCATCATGGTCAAGGCCGGCCTCGGCGTGGCCGCGCTGCTCATCCTCATCCTCTCGACCGTCACGACGACGTTCCTCGATGCGTACAGCGCCGGCATCTCCGCCGAGTCCCTGTCGAAGAAGATCAACGGCAAGTACGCCGCGCTCATCGTGACCGTCATTGGCACGGTCTGCGCCATCTGCTTCCCGATGGACGACATCACGAACTTCCTGTACCTGATCGGCTCGGTGTTCGCGCCGATGATCGCCATCCAAATCACGGACTTCTTCCTGCTCCGACGCGGCGGCGCGAGCGGCAGGCTCGATGTGTGCAACGCCGTCGTCTGGGTGCTGGGCTTCGTGCTCTACCGCGTGCTCATGACCGTGGACATCCCGGTCGGCAACACGCTGCCCGACATGGCCGGCACGATGCTCCTGTGCCTGATCGCGCACAAGATCGTCCCGGATAAGACCAGGGCTTCCTGAAGCCTTTTGCGAAAATTGCCAAGCCGAAAACGCCCGCACGATGTGCGGGCGTTTTTGCGTCTTGAATTCCCAGCAAAGCCGTGTTATTTTAAGGGCAGAAAACACTTTCAGGGAGGCAGGCATATGAAAGATCTCAAACCGACGTGCCGCATCGCCGTGGTGCAGGCGGCGCCGGTGCTGTTTGACAAGACCGCGTGCACGGACAAGGCCGTGCGCCTGATCGCGGAGTGCGCGCAGCATGGCGCAGAGCTCATCGTGTTCCCGGAGCTGTTCATCCCCGGCTACCCGTACGGCATGACGTTCGGCTTCACGGTCGGCGCGCGCAATGAAGACGGCCGCAAGGACTGGCAGCTGTACTGCGGCAACTCCATCATCGTACCCGGTCCGGAGACGGAGCGCCTCGCCGCGGCGGCAAAGGCCGCGGGCGCGTATGTGAGCATCGGCGTGTCGGAGCGCGACGGCGTGACGGGCACGCTCTATAACTCCAATCTCATCTTCTGCCCGGACGGCACGCTCGCCCCCGTGCACCGCAAGCTCAAGCCCACCGGGGCAGAGCGCGTGGTCTGGGGCGACGCCGACCGCGGGTATTTCCCGGTCGTGGACACGCCGTGGGGCCCGATGGGCAGCCTCATCTGCTGGGAGAGCTATATGCCGCTGGCGCGCACGGCGCTGTATGAAAAGGGCGTGACGCTCTACATCTCGCCGAACACGAACGACAACCCCGAGTGGCAGGCCACCGTGCAGCACATCGCGCTCGAGGGCCGGTGCTATTTCATCAACTGCGACATGGTCTTTCACCGCGCGGACTACCCCGCCGGGCTGCACTGCCCGGATGAGATCGCGCGCCTGAACGACATCCCCTGCCGCGGCGGCAGCTGCATCGTCGACCCCTACGGGCACTATGTCGTGCAGCCGGTGTGGGACAGCGAGGACATTCTCTACGCCGATCTCGATATGCAGTGCGTGCCCGCGAGCCGCATGGAGCTCGACGTGTGCGGCCACTACGCGCGGCCGGACGTGCTGCGCCTGACCGTGCAGGACGCATGAAAGGAGCGCGCGTATGAAGCTTGCCATGGCGCAGATGTCCATGACCGGGAGCATGGACGAAAACCTGAAAAGATCCCTCGCCTTCTGCGACGCCGCCGCGGGCAGCGACCTGCTGTTTTTCCCCGAGGTGCAGCTCATCGTGCAGGAGCTTGGCCTCGCCGAGGCGCGGCTCTGGCGCGAGCAAAAGCGCCCGTACCTCAGGCAGCGGCGGCCGGAGTGCTATCTGTAAAAAGAACGATCCCTGCGTCGGAAGTCCGGCGCAGGGATCGTTTCTTATTTATATTCCGGGCACTGGTAGCGGGGCTTGCCCTGACTCTTATGCCCGTACTCGATGGCGGACACCGGGCAGCCGCAGATGCAGGCCATGCAGTGCGTGCACGCGCCGTTCCAGTGCGGGCGGCGCTCAACGATGTCGATGCCGTTGACCGGGCAGCTCAACGCGCACTTGCCGCAGCCGATGCACGCATCCGAGACCGTGAACGGCCCGGACTTGACAAACCACCGATAAAAGATCGTGTTCACCGGCCCGGTCTTGAACCGGTCGAGCAGGCCGACCTTCGGCGCCGGGAATGGCTCGCCGCGCTGCACGCAGGCAATGCCCCCATCGATGGACGGCTGCGCCGCCGCGATGATCTGCGCCGACTCCTCCGCGCCGGGCACGTAAAACATGGCGACGTAATTTTCCGGCATGACGACCTGCAGCGCACCCTGATAATCGAGCCCGATATCCGCGCACAGCGCCGCGATGCGGCTGCCGGCGTTGCCGATCTCGCTGCCGCAGGTCATGACAAAATACGCCTTCCGGCTGCCGGTGAAGCGGCCGCGGCGGAGAAAGGCCGCAAAAATGTGCGGGATCTGCCACCCGTACGTCGGTGAGACGAACACCCACGGCCGGTCGGAATGCAGGTCGGCGGGCGTGTCGTTTCGGATGTATTCGTTCGCGGTGATGAGATCGTCGCCGAGGGCGGCGGCGAAGCGCTGGGCAACATAGCGGCTGTTGCCCGTGCCGGTGTAATAGACGATCATAATACTTCCCCCAAAGTACGATTTTTGCCCAGTATAGCACACCCGCGCCCCGATTTCCAGCCGGACGTTGTGTCCGCGCGCCCGGTGTGCTACAATGGGGAAAACAAATGACCCACGGGAGGGATCTCTTTTGTACTGGTATACCATCGGGCAGACGCTCACGCCACAGGAGCACGCGCCCGCGCCGGAGCAGCCCGCCGTCGTGCTGCTGACGTCCGAAGAGCTGTCGCACCAGCCGGCGCTGCCCGGTCTGGAGCGGACGCTGCACCACACACCGCCGGCGCGCGACGCGCGCGTGTGCAAGGCCGAGGTGCGCTCGGACTGTCTGGCGGGCACGCTCGTGCTGCCGCGCCAGGGCAAGGACGGCAAGCCGCTCGCCTGCGGCTATCTCGTCACGGCCACGCGCGTCGTGCTCGTGGACGACGAGAGCGCGCTGCAGGGGCTGCTGCGCCGCATCGCCCGGGAAAAGCGCTGGACCGACGGCAGCGTCGGCCGGTTTCTCTACGACTTTTTTGAGCAGCTCATCGCCCGCGACCTGCACCAGATCGAAAAGATCGAGGACCGCATCGAGGCGCTCGAGGATCAGGTGCTGGCGCACGAGCTGGACGATTTCTCCGCGCCGATGACCGCGCTGCGCAAGGAGACCATGGCGTGGTTTCGCTATTACTCCCAGCTCGACGACGTGGCGTGCGAGCTGCGCGAGAACGAAAACGGCTTTTTCACCGACAGCGAGCAGCTGCTGTTTCATATGTTTGAGGATCGCGTCATCCGCCTGCGCGAGGAGTCGCAGCTACTGCGCGAATCGTGCGCACAGCTGCAGAGCCTGTTTCAGGCCGAGATCGACACGCGGCAAAACCACATCATGCAGATCCTGACGATCGTGACGACGATCTTTCTGCCGCTGACGCTGCTCGTCGGGTGGTACGGCATGAACTTTGTCGGCATGCCGGAGCTGACGTGGAAGTACGGCTACCCCGTCGTCGTCATCGTGAGCATCGTGACCGTGGGCATCAGCCTGTGGGTATGCAAGAAGAAAAAATTCTGGTGACGAAAACGCCGGCTGAGGAAACCCTCAGCCGGTGCTTTTTATTTCCCCGCGCGCTCGGCAAAGTGCTCCGGGTTCTCGATCGACGTCAGCCGCAGCGGAAACGCCTGCTGCCCGCGGTCTGCGTAGGTGATGATCCACTCGCCGGAGTCGATCATCATCGCCATCGACAGCAGGTCGGAACAGTCGACCGTGCCCTGCGCGCCCACCGGGAGCGCGCCGACGTTCACACCGTCGGCGTCGCCGAAATCGAGCACTTTCACTTCCAGCGTTTTCGCGTCCTTGTCGCGCGAGAGCACCTCCACGCGCAGGTAGGCATAGCCCCCGTCGAGCGGGAGGTCGCTCATGTCCGGGGCGGGCGTTGGCTCCGCCGCGCCGCCGGCGGCGCAGCCCGTGCACAGCAGCACGAGCGCGAGCAAAAGAGGCAGGATACGGATAGACTTCATGCGTTTTCTCCTTTCAAACCGTCGCGGTAGAGCTCTCCGGGAGCGACGATGTGACCATCACGGACGGCGGCAAAGGCGGCCGCCCCGGACAATAATTCTGCATTGTTTCTCCCTCCAAATAGAGAAAGGCACGCCCCTGCCCCTTCCGTGCAGGGGCGTGCTGACTTTCTGTTTTCTGTTATACCATCGCGGCGGGCGTTTTACCGTACACGCGCGTGTGCACGAGCGTCTCGATCGCGCGCAGCTCGGCGGGCGTGCGCGCGCCGCCGGTCGTGAGCAGGTGCAGCGGGATCGGGCTGCCGCCCGGCGTGAGCGCCGGCTGGAAGTAAGGGTAATCCGCGTTGACCGTAAAGCCGTGCCGCTCGTAAAACCCGATGCGCCGCGCGGCCAGCTCCGTCTCCGGCAGCTCCGCCTCCAGACAGGCGGGCTTATCAAAGCGCGCGAGCAGCGCGTCGAGCATCTGCCCGCCGATGCCGCCATTGCGGCAGGCGGGGTCTACGGCAAAGTGCTCGAAAAAGACAAAGCCGCCAAAGTCCCACGACGCCATCAGCGCCTGCACGCCGCCGGACGGCGCGCGCAGAATGTCGATGTGGTAGGCGCTGTCCGCAAGCAGCGCGCGCTGCCCCGCCTTATCCCGCCGCTCCCCGGCCGGGAAGCTCCGGGCCAGCAAACGGAAAACCGCGTCAAAATCCTCCGGGCGCATACGCTCGATGGGCATCATTCCGCGTCCTCCTTTTCCATCTCGGCCATCTCACCGCGCTCGCGGTAGCAGTCGGCAAACGTGTGCTCCACGCCGCCGGATTTGTAGCCGACCATGGTGTCAAGGCAGACGGAGTGAATGCTGTGGAAAATGCTCTTTTCAATGTCGGGATTCGTGCGCCGCAGCTCGCGCAGCAGCAGCTTGACCTCCTGCCGCTTGGAGCTGCTGCCGTCGTTGCCGTGCGCAGCCGCGTGCTCGGTAAAGCGGCAGGCGCACTGGATGAACTCCAGCCCGTTATAGCGCTGCCAGGCGATGATGTCGTCCTCGTGGATGCAGTACATGGGGCGGATGAGCTCCATGCCCGGGAAATTGCGGCTGCGCAGCTTCGGCGGCATGGCCTGCAGCTGCGAGCCGTAGAACATGCCCATGACGGTCGTCTCGACCACGTCGCTGAAGTGGTGGCCAAGGGCGATCTTGTTGCAGCCGAGCTCGCGCGCCTTGCTGTAGAGATAGCCGCGGCGCATGCGCGCGCAGAGGTAGCACGGTGACTGCTCGATGCCGCTCGTGACATCGAAAATATTCGTCTCAAAGATCGTGACCGGGATGTGCAGCAGCGCCGCATTGCTCTCGATCTTCTGCCGGTTGACGGCGTTGTAGCCCGGATCCATGACGAGATCAATGACCTCGAACGGCACGTCGCTGTGCCGCTGCAGCAGCTGCAGGAGCTTGGCCATGAGCATGGAGTCCTTGCCGCCGGAGATGCACACCGCGATCCGGTCGCCGGGGGCGATGAGTTCGTACTGCTTGATGGCGGTGATGAACGGCGTCCAGAGCACCTTGTGGAATTTTTTCTGGATGCTGCGCTCGATCAGCTGATAGGGTTCGAGTTGTCTGCTCATGTTGATCGCTCCCGCTTGTAAAGAGTGCCCCTCCCTTTTGGGGCTACCCGGTAGGATACCACGTCGGGGCGCGGATGGCAAGCCGCGCTTGCCAAATCCGGCACGCAGCGCTATCATAGAGGCATCTACTTTGTCAGGAGGCAAGCGCCATGCCCAAACAGGCACTCATCATGATCGACATGCAGCGGGGCTTTCTCGACAGCGCGTCCCCGCTGTGCATCCCGGCGGCGGAGGGGACTGTGCCCGCGTGCGCGGCGCTCATCGGCCGCTGCCACGAAGCGGGCGTTCCCGTCATCTACGCCGTGCGCCACTACCGGGCCGACGGCACGGACGTGGAAAAGCCGCGCGCGGCCGCGTGGGCTTCAGGCGGCAAGCCGCTCTCGGAGGACTGCGCCGCGCACCTGTCGGATGCGTTTCCGGACGCATTCACCGTCCTGCCGCAGGACTATGTGCTCGTAAAGCCCCGGTTCTCGGCGTTTTTTCACACAAGTCTTGACCTCATTTTGCGCCGGCTCGGCGTGCAGACCGTCCTGCTCGCGGGCACGACCACGCCCAACTGCATCCGCACAACGTGCTATGACGCCATCTCGCTCGACTATGACGCCGTCGTGCTCTCGGACTGCACATCGTCCGTCACCGACGCCGTGCAGGCAGGCAACCTCGCCGACATGCAGCGCGTGGGCGCGACCGTGTGCGCGAGCACAGAGCTGACGCTCGCATAACCTCAGATAAACCAGCGGCCCCGGGTGCAGATCGCACCCGGGGGCGTTTTCTCAATTCGTCATGACGAGGTCGAGATGCGCGTGATGTTTAGCCCGCGCGCACCGACCTGCACGCTGCCGTCCTTGAGCGAGATATACGGCGAAAAGTCCACCGTCTCACCGCCCGACGTGATCGAGACCGTCACATCCGGGAAAATGTCGCTGACGTTGCAGCCGATGACGAAGGCATCGCCGTTCGTCTGCTCATAAAAGAGCGTTTTGGAGTCGGTGACCATATCGTTTTTGTACAGGCGCACGGTCGCGTTCGGGTCGCGCGGGATGATGAGATAAAAGTCCCCGTCCGAGATGTGGTGCACCGGCAGCTCCCGGCCGCCGAAATACGTCTGCTGGAAGAAGTCCAGATCCGTCGGTGCCTGATAGCCGAGGTAGGCCGCGGCATAGAGCTGGCCGTCCGTATACGGCAGGGTGCTCAGCGGGTCTGGTGTCGGTGTCGGCGTAGCCGCCGCCTCCTGCGCGGGGGTGGGCGTCGCATCCGGGGTCTGCGCCGCCGTGCCGCAGCCCGCCAGCAGCAGCGCGCAGAACAGAAGGGTCGAGAGGATCGTTCGCTGTTTCATGGGGCGCCATCCTTTCTGAATCAAAATGGTAGGATTACGTTTCGTGCGCGTGGTCATAAATCGGCTGGATGTCCGGCGGCAGATGATCCGGCAGCATGGCGTGCACGCGGTCCTCGCTGCCGTCGCGCATGGCCTGCTCATAGTACCAGCATTTGAAGCGGATCATGTCAAGTGATTTTTGCAGGCGCGCGATCTCCGCCTCCACCCGCTCGGCCTGCTGCACAAAGAGCGCGTGCCGCTGCGGGTACGTCTCGCTCCCCTGCGCACACCATTCCATAAACTGCTTGATCTCCTTAATTTCCAGCCCCGAGCGCTTGAGGCACTCGATCACGCGCAGCGCCTCGAGCTCCTGCTCGCCGAAGCGGCGGATGCCCGACGTGCGCGTGAGCGCCGGGAACAGCCCCTCCTTATCATAATATCGCAGCGTGGAGACCGGCAGATCAAACCGCTCCGACACCTGTCCGATCGTATACATGGGATCACCTCGAAAAAAATTCGCAGAAAAGTGCTTGACCTGAAGTCAGCTTCAGGTTGTATGCTGAGGATATCAGATCACAGCGGCCGTGTCAACGCCCTTTTCCCATCGGACTACGCATTCCGCGACATTTACCTGCTCGCCTCGGCGACCGAGGACAAGCCGGATACGGACGAGCGCGCCATCCACGGGCTCGAGGGCTGGATCGCGTGCTATGAAAAGTACCGCCTCGCCGGGACGGTGTTCGCCGGCGGCGTGACCGAGCCGGGCGCGATCGCCGGCCACACCGCACTTGAGACCGCCCGCGCCATGGGCGCGGCCATCGCATAAAACCGATACAGGAGGTATGTAACCATGAACAGCACCCTGACCCTCACCCGGGAATGGGACAAGACGTTCCCGCAAAACGCCGCCGTTGACCACTGCAAGGTCACGTTTCACAACCGCTTCGGCATCGAGCTCGCGGCAGATCTCTACAAGCCGAAAAACGCCGCCGGAAAGCGCGCCGCCGTGGCCGTGAGCGGCCCGTTCGGCGCGGTGAAGGAGCAGAGCTCCGGCCTGTACGCGCAGGAGCTCGCCGCGCGCGGATTTCTGACCGTCGCCTTTGACCCGTCGTACACCGGCGAGAGCGGCGGCACGCCGCGCTATGTCGCCTCGCCCGACATCAACACCGAGGACTTTTCCGCCGCGGTCGACTTCCTGTCCGTGCGCGATGATGTCGACCCGGAGCGCATCGGCATCCTCGGCATCTGCGGCTGGGGCGGCATGGCGCTCAACGCCGCCGCCATCGACACGCGCATCAAGGCCACCGTCACGTCCACGATGTACGACATGACCCGTGTGACCGCCAACGGCTACTTTGACGCCGACGACAATCCGGACGCCCGTTATGCCCTGCGTCAGGCACTCAATGCGCAGCGCACCGCCGACTACAAGGCCGGCACGTATCAGCGCGCGGGCGGCGTGGTCGACCCCGTGCCGGACGACGCGCCGTTTTTCGTCAAGGACTACCACGACTACTACAAGACCCCGCGCGGCTACCACCCGCGCTCGCTCAACTCCACCGACGGCTGGAACGTCACGTCCCCGCTGTCGCTGCTCAACGCGAAGCTACTCGCCTACGCCGATGAGATCCGCAGCGCCGTGCTCGTCATCCACGGCGACAAGGCGCACTCGTGCTACTTCAGCCGCGACGCCTTTGCCCGGCTGCAGGGCGGCAACAAGGAGCTGCTGCTCATCCCCGGCGCTGTGCACACCGATCTCTACGACCGAATGGACATCATCCCGTTCGACCGCATCGAAGCATTTTACCGTCAGTATCTGAAATAAGGAGGTATCATCATGGTCAAACAGACTGCGGGCAGAGACGCCCTGCATGATTTTGCACCCAAATTTGCCGAGCTCAATGACGACGTGCTCTTCGGCGAGGTCTGGTCGCGCGAGGGACAGCTGCCGCTCAAGCTGCGCTCGATCGTCACGATCACGGCGCTCATCAGCAAGGGCATCACGGACAGCTCCCTCACCTACCACCTCACGACCGCAAAGCAAAACGGCGTGACGAAGGCCGAAATGGCCGAGATCCTCACGCACCTCGCCTTCTACGCCGGCTGGCCGAACGCCTGGGCCGCCTTTCGGCAGGCGAAGGAGGTCTACGCCGACGGCAGCGCGGACGCAAACGGCGGTCTCTTCGGCCTCGGCGAGCCGAACACGGCCTACGCGCAGTACTTCACCGGCGAGAGCTTCCTTAACCCGCTGACCGACCCGACGAAGACCGTTTTCCTCGCAAACGTCACCTTCTCCCCCGCCTGCCGCAACAACTGGCACATCCACCACGCGAAGTCCGGCGGCGGCCAGCTGCTGCTATGCACGGACGGTCTGGGCTGGTATCAGGAGGCGGGAAAGCCCGCGCAGGCCCTGCACCCCGGCGACGTCGTGACTATCCCGGCCAGGGTCAAGCACTGGCACGGCGCGCAGAAGGACTGCTGGTTCAGCCACATCGCCGTCGAGTGCCCCGGCGAGGAGACGAGCAACGAATGGTGCGAGCCCGTCACGGACGCGGAATACGCCGCACTCGACGCCGACTGTGCACAAAACCCGTGATTTTTGGCTTCCCGGCACACATTTTCTGCATACCGCCACTTGTTCTTCCCCCTACAACCGTGGTATGATATAGCATCCGCAAAACCCGGAGCGCTTTGCGCTCCGGGTTTTGCCGGTTCAGATCACAAAAAGGCGTTTTCCCGCTGTGCAGATTCCGGAGCAGCGGGGGAGCTCGAGGGGGCAAGGCCCGCCTCGATTCCGATCTGCGGCGCGGGCAAATTTGCCGCGCCGTCCGGAGCGCTTTGCGCTCCGGGTTTTGCTTTTTGAAAGTTTGAAAGGGTGATAACATCATGATCCACGGTTTTCTCAAAGCCTGCACGGTCTCGCCTGCGCTGCGCGTGGCCGACTGCGCGTTCAACACACAGCAGACCATCGCCGCCATGCAGCGCGCGGCGTTGGACGGCGCGCAGCTGGCTGTGTTCCCCGAACTGGGGCTGACCGGCTACACGTGCGGCGACCTGTTTTTCCAGCAGCCGCTGCAGCGCGCCGCGGCCAAAGGGCTCGCCGCCGTGCTGGAGGCGAGCGCGGGGCTCGACCTTGTCGCACTCGTGGGCCTGCCTGTCGCGGTGGACGGCAAGCTCTATAACTGCGCCGCCGTCGTCTGCCACGGGAAGCTGCTGGGTCTGGTGCCGAAAACGCACCTGCCGAACTACGGCGAGTTTTACGAAAAGCGGCAGTTCAACCCCGCACCCGCCGGCGTGCGCACGCTGCGCTTTGCCGGGCAGGAGGTGCCGTTCGGCACGCAGCTGCTGTTTCGCTGCGCGGAGATGCCGGAGTTTTGCCTCGCGGCCGAGGTGTGCGAGGATCTGTGGGCTCCGCTGCCGCCGAGCACGCACCACGCGCTCGCGGGCGCGACCGTGATCGCAAACCTCTCGGCCAGCGACGAGACGATCGGCAAGGCCGACTACCGCCGCGCGCTCGTGTGCCAGCAGTCGGCGCGGCTGCTGTGCACGTATCTCTACGCCGACGCCGGCCACGGAGAATCCACGACCGACATGGTCTTTGCCGCGCACGACCTCATCTGCGAAAACGGCGCGCTGCTGGCGGAAGCGAAGCCCTTCGGCCCGGGCTGCGCCTGCACGGAGCTCGACCTCGGCCGCATGGTCAGCGAGCGCTGCCGCAGCACGACGTTCCAGCCCGAGAGCGCGGGATACGAGACGGTCGTGTTCCACCTGCCGCTGCGGGAGGTGCCGCTCACGCGGCCCGTCTCGCCGACGCCGTTCGTCCCGGCCGGCGATGCCGCCCGCGCCGAGCGCTGCGAGCTCATCCTCGCCATGCAGGCCGACGGGCTGGCCAAGCGCATTGCCCACGCGCACGCCAAGACCGCCGTCATCGGCATCTCCGGCGGGCTGGACAGCAGCCTTGCGCTGCTCGTGGCCGTGCGCGCGATGCAGCGGCTCGGCCGCCCGGCACAGGACGTGCTGGCCGTGACGATGCCGTGCTTCGGCACGACGCACCGCACGCGCTCGAACGCCGAGATCCTCTGCGAGGAGCTGGGCGTGACATTTCAGGAGATCCCGATCGCGCGCACCGTCCACAGCCACTTTGCCGACATTGGGCAGGACGAAGCCGCGCTCGACGTGACGTATGAAAACTGTCAGGCGCGCGTGCGCACGCTCGAGCTCATGGACCTCGCCAACCGCACGGGCGGGCTCGTCGTCGGCACGGGCGATCTGAGCGAGCTGGCCCTCGGCTGGGCGACCTACAACGGCGACCACATGAGCATGTACGGCGTGAACGTCGACGTGCCGAAAACGCTCGTGCGCCACATCGTACGCTATGCCGCCGACGCGGCGGAAAACGAGGCCCTGCGCGCCGTGCTGCTCGACATTCTCGACACGCCGGTCAGTCCCGAGCTGCTGCCGGCGAACGAAAACGGCGAGATCGCCCAGCAGACGGAGTCGCTCGTCGGCCCGTATGAGTTGCACGATTTTTACCTCTACTACGTGCTGCGCTTCGGCTTCGGCCCGGCGAAGATCTACCGGCTGGCGCGCCATGCGCTCGGCGACCGGTACCCGGACGATGTGCTGCTGCACTGGCTGAAAAATTTCTACCGCCGCTTCTTTGCCCAGCAGTTCAAGCGCAGCTGCCTGCCCGACGGGCCGAAGATCGGATCGGTCACACTCAGCCCCCGCGGCGACTGGCGCATGCCCAGCGACGCCTGCGCCGCCGTGTGGCAGGCAGAGCTCGACCAGCTGGGATAAAAATCACACAGCCCTGCACCATACCGGTGCGGGGCTTTTTACGCTCTTTCGCCTTATTCAAGAAAAATTTACATTTCACCATCTTGACCTAAAGTCAGCTTCATGCTGTATGATGACGGTAACCTGAAAACAATATGCAATACGGAGGTAAGCAATATGAAATCTCTCATTCTTTATTATTCTTACCGCGGCAACACGCAGCGCATCGCCGAGCGCATCCACAGCGCCATCGACGGCGACATCGCCCGCATCGACACCGTCGTACCCTACACCGGCTCATATGACGATGTGGTCGCGCAGGGCGAGCGGGAGGTCAAGCGCGGCTTCCTGCCGGAGCTCAAGGCGATGGATATCGACCTTGACCGCTACGACACGATCGTGCTCGGCACGCCCGTCTGGTGGTACACCTGCGCCCCGGCCACGCGCGCGTTCCTGACCGCGCACGACCTCAGCGGCAAGACCGTCTACCCCTTCGCCACGAACGGCGGCTGGCTCGGTCGCACGCTCAAGGACGTGGCGGCGCTGTGCCCGGGCGCGGACGTGAAGCCGGGCCTCGACGTGCACTTCGACGACACGACCCTGCGCACGCCGGACAAGACCATTGACCGCTGGATCGCGGCCATCCACGACTGAGGAGGCATCGCCATGAAAAAGCTCATCCCCGTGCTGACCGGCGCGATCATGCTGCTGAGCCTCGCCGCCTGCGGCAGCAGGACCGCAGCGCCCGAGGCCACCACGGCCCCCGCCGCTGCCGGCGGCAAGACGCTCGTCGTCTATTTCTCCGCGACCGGCAGCACGAAGACCGCGGCCGAGGCCATCGCCGCCGCGACAGGCGGCGATCTGCTGGAGCTCGAACCGGCCGAGCCGTACACGAGCGCCGACCTGGACTACAACAGCACCGACAGCCGCGTCTCGCGCGAGCATGACGACGAGACCCTGCGCGACGTGGCGCTCAAGACCACGACCGCAGATAACTGGGCCGACTATGACACCGTCTACATCGGCTACCCGATCTGGTGGGGCATCGCCGCGTGGCCTGTGGACACGTTCGTCAAGGCCAATGACTTCACCGGCAAGACGGTCATTCCCTTCTGCACCTCCGCCAGCAGCGACATTGGCGAGAGCGGCACGCAGCTCGCGGCGCTCGCCGGCACCGGCGACTGGCAGGAAGGCCAGCGCTTCCCCTCCGCCGTCACGCAGCAGGAAGTCACCGACTGGGTCAAGTCCCTCGGCAAATGACCGCGGCGGCACAAAATCGCATCCCCGGCCGACGGAAAAATCGTCGGCCGGGGATTTTTGCAAATCTTTATCTCATCTATACAAGATTTTTTGTTATTTCCTTGCATTTTCACCTGAAATATGCTATCTTTTCTCCTAGCGGCAGTGCCGGACTTCGGGACATTTCCTGCCGGCGCTGTACCGCCGCGGATCATGCGGCCGGGAAACTTTCAGAATCAGAAAGGATGACCCGATATGCAGCCCGAAATACTCGACGTCCTGTACCGGCTCGTTGGCGAGCACGGCTGGAACTGGGGTATGGCACGCAATCTCATCAATCGCCAATTTGGCACCAACTACACGATCAAAGAACTGCAGCGGTTCTATCTCCGCCGTCCGCGGCCAAAACCTGACACGGTTTTTAAATAAATGTATAGTAAGAAATCCCCGGCGTCGGTATTCACCGCACGCCGGGGATTCCTTATTTCATTGTTTCGCCGGGGCGAAGTCTGCCGAGGCGCTCCAAACGCCGAACGATTGCGCCATTTGTGCGCTGGAACCGCGCCTGCATCTCCTCCATGGAACAGCCTACGTCAAACATCTGCATCAGGGCGGCTTCATCCGCCTCCGTCCACGGCTTGCCCGCATTGGGCAGTGGTGCAGACCGCTTCGGCCGGTCCGACACATACCGCAGCACGCAATGCAGCGCGCGGATGATCTCCGGCCGGTTGCAGACGCTGTCGGCCGGTAGGCACTCGCCTGTCAGCGGGTCGACGCCGTCCGCCAGTTCGGTCAGCAGTGCTTCTGCTTGCTTCAATTCCATCGTCATGCTCTAACGCCCCCACCATTCGTAGTCCGCGGGCAGCTGCCCATTGCGCTTACGCTCCGCCATCCATCTGCATTGATCGCAATCGTACTGCGCAGCAACAAACTCCAGATAGCTCTCACGAACCAGCCCAACAATAATATATATGAGCGATATATGAGCGCAAAAAACCGCATATCATTTCTCCTTTCCCAAAGCCGGTTTTCCTCTGTGCTTTCATACTATCAGAGCGCCAGTCCCATAAACAGAACTGTGCAGAGCGTGTGCAACGGAGTATGAAATAGAACAAATTTTTCGATTTATTTCACACCCTGTTGCATAGCGCCCACGAAAAATTTAAAACGAAAAAATCCCGTAATCTCAAAGATTACAGGATTTTTGTGGTGGAGATAAGCGGGATCGAACCGCTGACCTCTTGAATGCCATTCAAGCGCTCTCCCAGCTGAGCTATACCCCCACAGGCAAGGTGTATCATATCAGAAAACGACACGAATGTCAAGAACGTTTTTGCATTTCCGCGAAAAAATCTGCGCGGCGATTCGGCCGCCGCGCAGAGGGTTTCTTTCGCATTGTCTGTGCGCCCGCGCGCTCACGCCTCGCAGTCGCGGCGGACGATGTCCGCGATGGCGGCGGCCAGCTTCTTGTGCCCGTCGGGGTCGAGATGCTCGCCGTCGAGCGCGCTCATCTGCGCGACCGTGCCGGCGTCCAGAAACCGCAGGCCATACGCCTCGGCGATCATCTGATACTGCGCCGCCACGCCCTGCGAGACGGCGAGCGACTGCGCGTCATACTCCGGGTCGCGCTGCGGCGCGGCCGGGCCGAGCGGCGGCGGGGCCACGAGCAGGATCTTCGTCCACGCGGGCAGCATGCCGATGACGAGCCGCACGAGCTTGTCCATGCCGGCGCCCACGTCCTCGGCGGAACGGGTCTTGTCGATCTTGCAGTCGTTCGTGCCGAGCATGAGGATGATGTACTGCACCGGGCCGTGGCTCTCGATGCTCAGCGGCAGCGTCTCGAGCGCGGAGCGCCCGTCGCGGTTGCTGTCCGGAAAGGCCGCTGTGCGGCCGATCAGGCCGTCCTCCGCAACGTAATACCCGTCGCCGAGCAGGGCCTGCAGCACGCCGGGGTAGCGAATGTCGCGCCCGTAGCGGTGCTTCCAGTCGGGCGTGAAGCCATAGGTGTTGCTGTCACCGAAGCAGAGGATCTCGATCACGCCGCGCACCTCACTTCAGGAAACCGCTGATGATCTGCTCCTCGGCTTCCTTTTCGGTCAGGCCGAGGGTCATGAGCTTGTTGAGCTGCTCGCCGGCGATCTTGCCGATGGCGGCCTCGTGGATGAGGCTGGCCTCGACGGAGTTGGCCGTGATCTCCGGACGTGCACCGACGGTGCCGCTGTCCATGATGATGGCGTCGCACTCTGAGTGACCGGCGCACTTGTTGTTGCCGCGGATGTTGGAGTTGAACATCTGGCTGGAGTGATCCTTGGCGACGGAGCGGGAGATGACGTTCGTGCTGGAATCATAGCCGTCGAGGTCAACGGAGAAGTTCGTCTCCGCGTGCTGATGGCCGTGCGTCATGATCTTTTCCTTGATGATGAGCGTGGCGCCGTCCGACAGGTGGGCCTGCGTGTCGCGGTATGTGGAGTCGATGCCCTTGATCTGGGTCGTCTCCATCTCCATGTAGGCGTTCTCGCCGAGGTCGACGATCGTCGTCGGGTTCATGACGTTCTCGCCGTTGCCGTCGCCCTCGCCGTAGTGCTTTTCGATGTAGCGCACCCTGGCGTTCTTGCCGACGAAGAAGCTGTGGATGCCGTCGTGGCGGGACTCCTGTGTGCCGCAGTTGTGGATGCCGCATCCGGCGACGATGGTCACATCGCAGTCCTCGCCGATGTAAAAGTCATTGTAGACCATGTCCTTGAGGCCGGTCTGGGAAATGATGACCGGGATGTGCACGCTCTCGTTTTTCGTGCCGGGGGCGATGTAAATGTCGATGCCGGGCTTGTCTTCCTTCGTGACGATGTTGATGTGCGCGGTCGTGTTGCGGCCGGCGAGCTTGCCGTCGGCGCGGATGTTATAGGCACCCTCGGGGATGCCGTGGAGGTCGGCGACCTCTTCGAGCAGTTTTTTCTCAATTGCATCCATGGTATTTCCCTCCCTCAGACCTTGTCAGCCAGACGGCTGCACACGCTCGACGCCTGCATGAGCACGGGCATGATCTCATCCTTGCTGCCGATGGCGCGGATCTCGCCGTCGACGAGCACGACGATCTTGTCGGCCGTCTCGAGAATGCGCTCCTGGTGCGAGATGATGAGGATGCTGCCGTGGATCGCCTCGTGCATCTTCTCGAACACGCTGATGAGGTTCTGGAAGCTCCAGAGGTCGATGCCGGCCTCGGGCTCGTCGAAGATGGACATCTTCGTGCCGCGGGCGAGCATGGTCGCGATCTCGATGCGCTTGAGCTCGCCGCCGGAGAGGCTGGCGTTCACTTCGCGGTTGACATAATCCCGCGCGCACAGGCCGACCTCGGACAGGTAGGTGCAGGCCTCGTTCGTCGAGAGCTTCTTGCCGGAGGCGATGCTGATGAGGTCAAAGACCGTGATGCCCTTGAAGCGCACCGGCTGCTGGAAAGCGAAGCTGATGCCGCGGCGGGCGCGCTCGGTGATGGACATGTGGGTGATGTCCTCCCCGTCAAGCAGGATCTGGCCGGAGGTCGGCTGCTCGATGCCGGCGATGAGTTTGGCCATGGTGGACTTGCCGCTGCCGTTCGGGCCGGTGATGACGACCATGCGTTCATCGACCGTGAGGCTCACGTCCTTGAGGATCTGGCGGACACCGGCGTCCGTTTCGGCCTCAAAGCAAAGGTGTTTGAGTTCAAGCATAGGTTTCATTCCCTCTTCTCTTTGTTTCAAAAATCTTCGTCGTCAAATTTATCGGACAGGTCTTTCTTAAAAGACAGTTTGGACTCTTTGTGCCGGATGAGGCGGCCGATGTTGCTGCGGTGCTTGACCACGAGCAGAATGACGCAAAACAGGCTCAGCAGTGCCGGCAGCTTGCCGCAGGCGGCGAGCACGCCGATGGGCGCGATGAGCGCGCCGCAGATGCTGCCGAGCGACACATAGCGCGTGGCCCAGACGATGCCGACAAAAATCAGCAGCGAGACAAGGCCGGTCGGAAAGCTCACAATCAGCAGCATCGTCTCGGCGCAGAGCACGCCCTTGCCGCCGCGAAAGCCGTAAAACACCGGGTAGATGTGGCCGAGCATGACGCAAAAGCCCGCGAACACCTGCCCCGTGGACGCCGCGCCCTGCGTGCCCATGATGAGCCCGCCGGCCACGACGGCGATGACGGTCTTGAGCACATCCGTGCCGATGACGATGGCGAGGCCGGGCGCGCCGAACGTGCGGTAGAAATTCGTCAGGCCGGCGTTACCGCTGCCGTAATCGCGCACGTCGCGGTGAAAGACGTATTTCGATGCGATGATCGCCCCGTTGAGCCCGCCGAGCAGGTAGGAGAAAACGGCGATGGCCGCGAGCAGTCCGGGGATCATTCCTGCTCTCCCTTCTGACGGATGACCATGCGGATGGGCGTGCCCTCCAGGCCGAACACGGCGCGGATCTGGTTTTCCAGATAGCGCTGGTAGGAAAAATGGAACAGCTCCCGACTGTTGCAGAACACGACGAAGCACGGCGGCTTGACGCCCGTCTGCGTCATGTAATAGATCTTCAGGCGGCGGCCCTTGTCCGTCGGCGGCTGGACGCGCGCCTGCGCGTCGGCGAGGACGTTGTTGAGCATGCCGGTGGTGATGCGCATGGCGCTCTGGTCGTTGACAAAGTTGATGAGCTTGAACAGCCGCTCGGTGCGCTGGCCGGTCAGGGCCGAGATGAACAGCACCGGCGCGTAGGACATGAAGCTCAGGTCGCGCAGGACGTCCTTGCGCATTTTTTCCATGGTGCCGGTCTCTTTGTCAACCAGGTCCCACTTGTTCACGACGATGATGGACGCCTTGCCCGCCTCGTGCGCGAGGCCGGCGATCTTCGTATCCTGCTCCGTGACGCCGTCGCGCGCGTCGATCATGATCAGGCACACATCCGCGCGCTCGATGGCGAGCTTTGCGCGCATGACGGAGAACTTCTCGATGCGGTCGTCCACGCGGGACTTGCGCCGGATGCCGGCGGTATCGACAAAGATATACTTGCCGTATTTGTTCTCAAAGCGGGTGTCGACGCTGTCGCGCGTCGTGCCGGCGACGTTGCTGACGATGACGCGCTTTTCGCCGAGGATGAGGTTCACGAGCGAGGACTTGCCGACGTTCGGCTTGCCGATGACGGCGACGCGGGTGTAGTCCGCGTCCGCATCGTCCGCATCCTCGGGCGGGAAGTGCTCCAGGCAGGCGTCGAGCAGGTCGCCCGTGCCGTGGCCGTGCACGGCGGACACGGCGATCGGGTCGCCGAGGCCGAGGGAGTAAAACTCATAGATGCCGGGGTCGACCGCGCCGGTGGAGTCCATCTTGTTGACGGCCAGCACAACGGGCTTTTTCGAGCGCAGGAGCATATTGGCCACTTCCTGATCGGCGGCGGTGACGCCGGTGCCGATCTCGGTGACGAGCACGACGACGTCGGCCGCGTCGATGGCGAGCTGCGCCTGCTCGCGCATGAAGAGCAGGATCTCATTGTCGGTGCTCGGCTCGATGCCGCCGGTATCGACGATATCGAACGTGCGGCCGCACCACTCGCACTCGGCATAGAGCCGGTCGCGCGTGACGCCGGGCGTGTCCTCCACGATGGACAGGCGGCGGCCGCAGAGCTTATTGAAGAGCATGGACTTGCCGACGTTCGGCCGGCCCACGATCGCAACCAGGGGTCTGGACATGATTATCCCTCCTTATGGGGATTGTATTTGTAGTATTCCGCGCCGTCGGTGCTGCCATTGCCCCGGTCGGGCAGGTGCACCTCCGGCAGGATGCCGAACATGGCGTCGCAGAGGGCGAAGCCGTCGGCGTCCACGGGGTAGATGGGCACGCCGAGCGCGGCGCTGGCCTGCTCGAGGGTAATGTCGTCGAGAAAGTCCAGCTCGTCGTGGCGCACCATGTTGTTCGAGATCAGCAGCCGCTCGCCGAGATCCTTCCCGCGCAGCTGCGCGATGAGGTCCTGCCCGGTGATGAGACCGGAGACATTGATGCTGCGGCCGAAGAAGTCATTTTCGATCGCGTAGACGTGTCCTTTTATTGTAGCATACTTTTCCTGCGCCGTACACAAAAGTTTTTCCAGAAACGGCGCCGCCGAAACACCCGCCGCCATGGAAAACGGCACGCCGTCCGGCGGATCGGACAGGCTCAGCGCCGAGCGAAACTCCGTCTGCTGCAGCCGCAGCATGCCGACGCCGTTTTCCAGCTGGGTGAATTCCTCGTAAAATTCCTCCGGCGGCAGCTCGCGCCCCGCTTTCAGATACAGCTCGTCGGCGCAGAAGAAGATGCGCGCGCCGAATTTTTTGACGCATTCGTCGCCGAAGGCGTTGACAAGGTCGAGCGTCTCGGCCGCGTGCTCGGGCGTGAACGGCGTGAGCGGGTAGAGCCCCTCGCGGAACTTCGTCAGCCCGACCGGCACGATCGACACACTGTGCACCTGCGGATAGAGCGCCGCGAGGTCGTGCATCGTGCGCTGCAGCTGCGCGCCGTCGTTCAGGCCGGGGCAGCAGACGATCTGGCAGTTCATGGTGATGCCGCCGTCAGAAAAGCGCCGCATGATCTCAAGCGTTTTGCCCGCGCGGGGATTGCCGAGCAGGAACGAGCGCAGCTCCGGATCCGTCGCGTGCACGGAGACATTGATGGGGCTGATGTGCAGGTGGATGATGCGCTGCACCTCGCGCTCGGACAGGTTCGTGAGCGTCATATAATTGCCCATGAGGAAGCTCAGGCGCGCGTCGTCGTCCTTGAAATACAGCGTCGGGCGCATACCCGGCGGCATCTGGTCGATGAAGCAGAACACGCAGTGGTTGGCGCACGAGTGGGCGTTGTCCATGAGGTAGGTCTCAAAGTCCAGCCCCAGCTCGCCGCCGAGGGGCTTCGACACGTGCACGGTGTGCTCCGTCCCGTCCGGGCGGCGCAGGCACACCGCCAACTCCGGGTCATAGGCGTAGTATTTATAATCCAGCACATCGGTGATCGGGTTGCCGTTGATGGACACCAGCCGGTCGCCGGGATGGGCCGCGTGGCGCAGCGGGCTGTCGGGGTCGATGTGGCTGATCGTGCAGCGATGCATACGCCGCGCCTCCTTTGCTCGGGATTCCTTTGCTATGCGCCGGGAAACTCCGGCACATAGCAAAAGAAGAGGGGCAAGCGCTCCTCTTCTCAGCTTCTTTTAGTCGTCAACCTTGATGACGTCGCGTCCGTTGTACTTGCCGCAGGTCTTGCAGGCGTGATGGGGCATGACGAATGCGCCGCAGTTCGGGCACTTCACAATCGCGGGAGCGGTGAGCTTCCAGTGGGACGAACGACGCTTGTCACGTCTCTGTCGAGACACTTTTCCTTTCGGGACTGCCATGATGACACCTCCTCGTCAGTCGCTGTTATGAGCAGCTTCCTCTTCTTCGTCAGTTTTATTATCCAAAAGCTGCTCTAATACAGCCATTCTTGGATCGCGGGGTTTTTGGCACCGGCACGGCCCGAGGTTCAGGTTCGCGCCGCAGCGGTCGCACAGTCCGGCACAGTCGGGCTTGCACAGGCACTTGGTATCCATGCTGAGGATGAAGCTGGTGGAGAGCACCTCGTCCACATCGAGCCAGTCTCCGTCGAGCGTAAACACCTCAGGATCGTCGTCCTGCGCATCCGCCGTGATGTCGGCGTGCAGGTCGAGGTCGACCGTGCGCGGAAACTCCGCGCCGCAGCGGTCGCACACACACAGCATCTGCGCGTGCAGTTTGCCCTGCAGCGTGAGGATGCCGGCCGTATTGACCACCTTGCCCTCGGCCGTGATCGGCGCGGTGTAGGCCCGGACGGAGGGAAAGTCGAGCAGGGCCGTGTCCAGCTCCTGCGCAAACGGAACACTGCCGCCGGGAATTTCTATGATTTCTCTCAGATTCAGCTTCATAGCGCACCTCGCACAATCGCTTTAGTATTATAGATGATATCCACCCCAATTGTCAACAGGAATTTGTGTTGACAATACGCTGAAAATCCGCGATAATCGTTGCGTGGAGATGGTGTGTGACATGAAAGAGATCCAGATACGCAAAAATGACGCCGGCCAGCGGCTCGACCGCTTCGTCGGCAAGGCCGTTCCCCTGCTGCCGGAATCGCTGCTGCAGAAATATATCCGCCTCAAGCGCATCAAGCGCAACGGCAAGGCCGCCAAGCGCGACGTGCGCCTGGTCGAGGGGGACGTGCTGCAATTATACATCAACGACGAGTTTTTTGAAAAGCCCACGGAGCACAACGCCTGGCTGAAGATCGCAACGCCGCGGCTCGACATCGTCTACGAGGACGAAAACATCCTGCTGGCGGACAAAAAGCCCGGCGTGCTGTGCCACAGCGCGGGCGAGTGGAGCTGGGACACGCTCATCTCGAACATCCAGGCCTACCTGCGCCAGACCGGCGAGTGGGACCCGAAGGCGGAAAACGCCTTCACCCCCGCGCTGTGCAACCGCATCGACCGCAACACCGGCGGCATCGTCATCGCGGCGAAAAATGCCGAGGCGCTGCGCATTTTGAACGACAAGAGCCGCGGCCGCGAGATCGAAAAATCCTACCTCTGCGTCGTCTGCGGCCGGCCGAAGCCCGCCGAGGGCCGGCTGGAGGGATATCTGTTCAAGGACGCGGTGAAAAACCAGGTCTACGTGACGAAAAAGCCGCAGCCCGGTGCCAAGACCGCCGTGACGGAATACCGCACGTTGTGCTCGGCCAGGGGGCTCTCGCTCGTCGAGTGCCGGCTGCTGACCGGCCGCACGCACCAGATCCGCGCGCAGATGGCCGCCGCCGGCTGCCCCCTGCTCGGCGACGGAAAGTACGGCCGCGAGCGCATCAACCGCACCTACGGCGAGACGGGGCAGATGCTCTACTCCTACAAGCTCACGTTCACGCTGCCGACGGACGCGGGCAGGCTCGAATACCTGCGCGGGCGGACGTTTCAGGTGCAGCGCGTGCCCTTCGCAGAAAAGTATTTCCCGGATTTCAAACTTTCATAAACGCACAGCGCCGGACGGGCTTCCGTCCGGCGCTGTTTGTTTTTGTATCGCTCAGAGCCGATCCATGCGGAACGCCGCATAGACATCCCGGCGGGTAAAGCTGTCCGTGGGAACGAACCACGCCTCCGGCAGCGCGGTCACGTGATCCGCCGGGTGCGCCGCCTCGGAGACGAGGCCGTTTTCCCGGCACCAGGCCATCGCGCCGTCGTAAGCGCCGGCGCGGCCGGCCCGGCGCAGCTGTGCGACGCGGCGCGTGATGGCCTCCGCCTTCGGCGCAAGCAGCATCGCCAGCTCGCCCACCGTCATGGGATCGTCGAGCCGCAGGCGGTTATCGGAAAAGACGATCGCCCGCTGCTGTGCGAGCGCCGTCAGGCGGTCAAACAGCGGCTCGTCGCGGCCGACGTCCGCAAAGGAGCTCTCCGCCAGCAACTCGCCCACCGGCACGACCTGATAGCCGTATTCCTGCAGCAGCGCCAGCTGCTCGCCGAGGGCGAAGGCCACCGGCGTGCGCTTGGCCATGTTGTAGCCGTCCTTCTGGAAAATAATCTGGCCGCAGAAAAAGTCCGGGTCTTTTTCCAGCGCCTTGCGCATCGGCTCGACCATCGCGCGGATCTCCGCCTGCAGCGCCGCCTCCGGGTCCGATTCCGTGGACGGGAGCCAGCCCGCGCCGTCAAACGACGCCGCCATGTACTGATAGCCCATGTGGTCATAGACATCGTAGCTCGTGAATCCGCCGGTCATCTTGTCCACATAGTGCGGCGGGCGCGCGAGCGTCATCGTATAGCCGTAGCGCGTCTGCATGAGCGTATGCAGGCGGGTGAGATCCTCCACCGCGGCGTCAAAGCCGGGGAGATATTCGCGCGCGCCGTACACGAACGGCTTCTTGCCGAAAATGATGTGCCGGTAGCCGTGGTTCGTGATCTGGTGGCCCTCGGCGAGCATGCGGCGGATGAGTCGGTCGTTGTGCTCCGCACCGCCCTGCTCGTCGCAGTGAATGTCCGGGTAATGGTCAAAGCGCACGCCGCCCCACGCGGCGCTGCCGAGCTTTCCGGCCTCGTCGGGGTAGTTGGCGCTCGTGTCGCCGATGACGTCGAAGCTGCCGCGCGCGCCGTACTGCGCCAGCGTGTCGAGCAGCACGTCCGTGAGCGTCCGGCCGTCGAACCGGTCCGGCGACGCGGGCAGGCCCATCGGCCCGTCGTCAAACGTCATGGCGCAGATGCGCCGCGTCGTGTGCACGCGCTCGATGCGCCGGGTATAGCCGACATAGTGTTTTTCTGCGGGCGTGATGAGCTTCTTGACGATCTTTTTGCCCTGCTTTCCTACTTTAACGATCCAGGACATGATAGGTCTCCCCTTTCCAAGTGATATCCTGCAGGCAGCACTTTGCGGCAAAGAGCGCCCACTTGACATAGGCTGCCGCGCCGGCATGGGTGCGCCGGCGCTTGGTCAGCTGGCTCTCGGCGACATAGCGCGCCTTTCCGCGCCGCCCGTCCACGGCCGTCGCCCCGCGCAGCAGCGCCGCACGGACGGCCGGCAGCGTCAGTGCGTCGGCCTCCAGCGTCACGACGCCGTTGCCGATCTCCTCCGGCAGGTGCGCGTCGCTGCCGGCCGTGACCGGCTTTGCCGCGCGCTGCGCAAGCGCGCACGCCATGGCGTTGGCCTGCGGGTTTTTGCGGTCGGCCCGGCCGTTCCAGACCTCGATGCCGTCGAGCCGGTCGAGGTAGGCGTCGAGCCGCTGTGCATCGCTGCTGCGCTCGAACGGGTGCGCCATCACGGCGAGGCCGCCGCAGGCGTGCACGGCGTCGATCGCGGCGTCCAGCTCCCGTGCCTCGATCTGCTCGGTGACGAACAGGCCCAGCAGATGCCCCCGATCCGTCGAGAGCTCAATGCCGGGGATGAGCAGAAAATCCGGCGCGTTGCACGTCTCGGTCAGGGCGCGGTCATGATCGCACACGGCAACGCCCTGCAAGCCCCGTGCACGCGCGCACGCGACGATCTCGTCAAGGGCCATGCGCCCGTCCGGCGAGTGCTCGGAATGAATGTGCAGGTCGAGTTTGACCTCCATGGGCAGAAGCTCCTCTCTGCGCGGAAATCACCCGCGCGCAAACAGGCTGTTTTTCAGATAGACCCAGAACACGCGGTTGTCGCCCCGGTAGCGCAGGGCCTCCTTCGCCGTGAACAGGTCGGCAATGCTGCGCAGGAACACGCCGATGCGCCCGGCGCGCAGATAGTGCAGCGCGGCGAGCGTGTCATTGAGCAGAAAGCGCATACGCACGCCGGTCCGGTAATCCTGCGCGGCATAGGCCACCCGCTCCCCCGCCGCGGCGCGGGCATAGTGCGCCACAAGCGGGCTCTGGGCCGCCTCCGTCATCGGGAAGCTGCCCCAGACGCGGGGATTGACCTCCAGCAGGCAGTCGCCCTTGAACTCCACCATGGCCATGCCCGTGAAGCCGAACGAATGCAGCAGCCGGTACGCGCGGTCGATGAGCGCGGCGTCATAAAAGCTCTCGCAGCAGGTCGACGGGCCGCCGGTGATCGGGTACTCCCGAATGCGGCGGTGGCACAGCGCGCTGATCATACGGCCGTCCCGGTCCAGCAGCAGGCTCACGCCGATGCCCGGGCCGGCGATCTTGTCCTGCACGATGGGCGACGGATCATAGCGCTGCATGCGCGCGAGGATCTGCGCATACGCCTCCGGCGTGTCGGCAACGGCGTAGCGGTCAGCGGCCTTGAGGCCGAATTTTTCGCCGCAGTGCGGCTTGATGACAACGGGGTAGCGCTCCGGCGGCACGCCGTCATACTGCCGCGGTACGGGAATGCCGAGGCTCTGCGCGCGCGCGTGCACCGTTTCCTTGTCATTGAGCGCGTCGAGCACGGGCCGGGGCGCGATGAGAAAATCCGCGATCCGGGCAAACCGCTCCCGCTGCGCGGCGACCGTGTTGAGCGTGACCGCGCCGACGCAAAACAGCACCGGGTGGTCATACGTCTCCAGCAGCGCCGCGAGCCGGTCCGCGTAGCCGTCGTCGGCCGCAGCGCCGTCGATCCACCGGAAGGCGGCGCAGCAGCGCGAGGATGCGACCGCCGGCACGGCGTGCACGTCGGCGCGCGTCTGCGTCACGATCACCTGATAGCCCGCGCGGTGCAGCGCGCGCACCGCCGCGATGGACGACCGGTATTTTCCGTCGGTCACGATGGCTGTTTTCATGTCCGCTCCCTCCCGCTCCTGGCGCGGAGCTGTCGATCTCATGCCCCTTATGATACCAAACCTGCGCAGAAAATACAAGACGGCGCAGCGGGCGCTCTGCCGAAAAAGCAGAGCGCCCGCTGCGCCCGGGAAATGGATTCGATCAGGAATGGTGGTGCGCAAGTTTGTTCGTGTCCAGCGACTTGCGGTAGACCACGAAGCGCTGGTAGAGAAACTCCGTCACGAAATTCAGCACCATGTTCAGCCCCGTCACGAGGTAGCCGTTCCACCCCTGCACGTCCGCGAGCCGGTGCTCGAGCAGCGTGGACAGCGGCGTGAACGCGCAGTAGTACAAAAACACGAGCGTCATGGCCCGCGCCACCTTCTCCGTCGAGCGGAAGGTGTAGCGCCGGTTGCACGTGAAGTTCCACAGCACCGACAGCACGAGCGCCGTCAGGTACGCGCCCCAGTACGGCAAGTGAAACACCTCGTTGAAGAGCGCAAAGCTGCCGAGCTCGATCAGCCCGGCCGAGCACGAGAAGAGCAGGAATTTCCCCGTGCGCCGAAGCTCCGTATGCTGCATAATGATCGCCTCTCACTTAAAAAGTTCAATAATTTGAAGCAATCATAGCGCGGTTTTCGGAATCTGTCAAGTGCTGACGGGGTAGACGGCCACCTGCTTGTTGGCATCGGCCACGGCGAGGAACACCTCGCGCGCGCTGTGGTAGCCCTGCTGGCGCAGCTGCCTGAGCAGCCACGTCTCGTCCACGCCCATGCGGTGCAGGTTCTCGCCGAGGACGCGGCCGTCCATGATGAGCTCGGTGAAGATCTGCTCCTTTTCCGGGGCAATGCCAATGTCCTCCGGCGTGGCCGGGCGGCGGGCCGCCACGGGCAGGATGGTCAGGCGGCCGTCGGGCTCATAGACCGCCGTCTGGATGGCGCCGAGGTCGAAAAAGCCCTGCTGGCGGCACTGGATAAGAAATTCGCTCAGGTCGAGGCGGGCCTTTTTCATGTTGCGGCGGTAGAGCTTGCCGTTGTCAAAGATGATTGACGGCGCGCCGCTGATATATTTGCGCAGGCGCGGACACTTGCTCGTCAGCGCCTCGAGCAGCCACACCAGCAGCGCCCAGACCACCATGGCCACGAGCGGACGCAGCGGTTTTTCCAGCTCCGTGGCCATCTCGGCGGCGATCGAGCCGATGGTGATGCCGTTGACGTAGTCAAAGACGCTCAGCTCCGAGATCTGGCGGTGGCCCATGAGCTTGGAGAGCAGAAACAGCGCCACAAACGCGCCCACGGACGTGGCCGCCACTTGCAGCAGGTCCATCCGAACCACTCCTTTCCATATGGGCTAGTGTGCCCGGGGAGCGGAAAATCATGTGCCGGCGCTTGACTTTTCGGCCGGGATCTGCTAAAAAAGAAGCTGGCTCGTGTAGCACTGACACAACAGGAACGCAAAGCGTGCAGCATCCGGACACCGGACGCTGTGCGCTTTTTTGTTTGCCCGGCGCAAAGCAGCCGCACATCAAAAAAGGAGGTCTGCAATATGCCGCAGACAAAAACACAGGGTGCGGTCTTCGGACTGCTGATGTCGTATTTCATGGCGCTGGGGATGGAGGTCGCCAACGTCGCGCACAAGCTCGGCGCGATGTCCAACGCGGTCTTTCTGCCCGCGCTGAAGGAGACCGTGTTCATGGGCGCGATCGTCTTTGTCGTCTCCATGCTCTATGGCAGCCGCGCGGGGCAGCACATCGCGCACAAATTCGTCCGGCCGGGGCGCGACAACCCGCTGCTCGTGACGCTGGCCGTGTCCGGCTGCACGGTCATGGTCATGTGCCCGTCGATGAGCCTGATCGCAACAGCGCTGTTCACGGGCATTGACGCGGAGTTTTTCGCGCGCTTTCTCGCCACGCTCTACCGCAACCTGCCGTGGGCGCTGCTGTGGCAGATCTTTGCCGCAGGGCCGGCTACGCGCGGGGTGTTCCGCGCGATCTTTCTCAGGCAGCTCGTGGAAAACGACCGCAAAGCCTTTTCTTCCGACACGGAATGTGATAAGATGGACGCCTGAGAAATCGAGGTGTTTTTCATGTATGACGAACTGACGGAAGTCGACATTCAGAAGATGAAAGACGAGATCGACTACCGCACACGGGAGCTGCGGCCGAAGCTGATCGAGGAGGTCAAGGTGGCGCGCGGCTTCGGCGACCTGAGCGAGAACTTTGAATACAAGGCCGCCAAGCGCGAGAAAAACCGCAACGACAGCCGCATCCGCTACCTGCAGCGGATGGTGGACACGGCGAAGGTTATCTCCGACCACTCGTCCGGTGACGTGGTGGGTCTGTTCGACAAGGTGGTCATCTATATCCCGGACGACGACGAGGAGCAGACGATCCGCCTCGTGACGACGCTGCGGCAAAACGCGCTCGAGGGCCTCATCAGCAAGGAGTCCCCCGTCGGCAAGGCCGTCATGGGCCACCGCGCGGGCGAGACCGTGCACGTGCAGGTCAACGAGAACGTCGGCTACGACATCGTCATCCGCTCCGTGGAAAAGGGGCAGGACGACGACTCGCTGCCCATCAGCGCGTACTGAGCGCGACCATATGCGAAAAACCGGCTGCGGAAAGTCCGCAGCCGGTTTTTTCTGCCCGCTCACAGCAGGTATTCATAGAGACCGTAGTCCGTGCAGCCGGTGTCGGCGTAAAACATCCGCACCGTGCCGCGGCGCTCGAACCACTGCCCGGCGCAGAGCCGCTCGGCCGGGACGTTGCCGCCGAGCACGTCGAGCCGCAGCGCCGCCGTCGACCGCGCGCTGGCAGAGGCGGCCGGAGAGCGGATGTAGGCGCGCTACACCCCGCAGGAGACGCTGGCGCTGCTCGCATCCTGCGGCTTTGCCGTCCGGGAGGTGTGGGACGCGGAGGCGATGACGCGGCGGTTTTTCACCGCGCACAACTGCAGAAATCCGGACCTCCCCATGGCCGCGCCGGCAGGCGTGCAGTACCTGCTCGCCGTGCGGGAGTGAACCCCCTCAATCCAGATAGCCGAACAGGCCGCGCACGGACACGTCGCCGCCGGTGACGGTCTCGCGCGTGCCGTCCGGCCAGCGGACGACGAGTGCGAAGTCATCGTCCACCGCCTCGGCAAAGCCGGTGCGGACATCCTCGCCGCGCACGACGCGCACCGGCCGCCCGACCGTGACGCAGCGGGCGCGGTAATCATCGAGATACGCGCGCGGGTCGCGCTGCCAGTCGAGATACATCCGGTCGAGCGCGCGCACCATCTCCGCCGCCAGCCGGGCGCGGGAGAGCTCCAGCCCCGTCTCGGACCGGACGGAGCCCGCGATGGCGCGCAGCTCCGGCGGAAAGTCCTCCGGCCGCTGGCGGACGTTCACGCCGATGCCGGCCACGATGGAATCGATCGTGCCGGTCTCGGCCTCGACGGTCAGCTCCGTGAGGATGCCGCAGAGCTTTTTCGTGCCGAGGACAAGGTCGTTGGTCCACTTGATGCCCGGCTGCACACCACACGCCTCGAGCGCGCGGCAGACGGCCACCGCAACGTGCGCCGTCACGGTCATGGCTGCCGTCGCCGCGCACGCCGGGCGCAGGAGCATGGACAGGTAGACCCCCTGCCCCGCGTCCGAGCGAAACGGCCGCCCGGCCCGGCCGCGCCCGGCCGTCTGCCGGTCGGCAATGGCGCACAGACCGTCCGGCGCGCCGCGCATGGCCTCGGCCTTGAGATAACTGTTCGTGGAGTCGATCTGCGCAAAGCACCGCACCGTCGCCCGCCGCGCCTCCGGCAGGTAGGACAGCACATCCCCGGCCGTGAGCGTGTCCGGCCGCGCGCGCAGGCAGTAGCCCCGGTTCGTGACCGCGTCGATATCATAGCCGTCTGCGCGCAGCGCGCGCACCGCCTGGCTGACCGCCGCGCGCGACACGCCCAGCTTTTCGCGCATTTCCTCGCCGGAGAGATACCCCTCCGCCTCCGTGAGCAGGAGCAAAACATCGTCCCGCAGCATGAGATCACACTCCTTTGGATTTTTCTCTGGTGTCAGTTTAGCCGATGGCAGCAAAATTGTAAAGCATTTTTCAAAACCGGTTGACAATTTGGCGCGCGTGTGCTATCGTCCGATTGTCAAGTCGTTCTTTGTTTTACTTTACAATCGGAGGAGATCTTATGAAATTTTCGACCAGAGACCTGTGCTTCTGCGCGATCGGCGCGGCGCTCATCGCCGTGTGCGCGTGGATCAGCATCCCGGCGGACGTGCCGTTCACGCTGCAGACGTTTGCGATCTTCACCGTGTGCGGCCTGCTCGGCGGCAAGCGCGGCACGGTGAGCGTGCTGGTGTATCTGCTGCTGGGCGCGGTGGGCGCGCCGGTGTTCGCGGGCTTTCGCGGCGGGTTCGCGTCCCTGCTCGGCACGACGGGCGGCTACCTCGTCGGCTTTGTGCTGCTGACGCTCATCATCACCTTCGCGCAGGCGCACTGGGGGCAGGGCCAGTGGGTGTTCGTGCTCTCGGCGGCCGTGGGGCTGCTCGTGTGCTATGCGTTCGGAACGGCGTGGTTTCTCATCGTCTACACCCGCACGGGCGCCATCACGCTCGGCGTGGTGCTGGCCAAGTGCGTGCTGCCGTTTCTGCTGCCGGACGCGGTCAAGCTTGCGCTGGCGACGCTGCTGCGTGCGCGGCTGTACCGGCGCATCCCCGCGTGACAAAGCGCCTGTACGGCGAAAAACACCGGCCGAAACGGCCGGTGTTTTTCTGTTCTGTTCTGTTTTCGGAAGGCTCAGTTCCAGTAGTCCGTACCGGTGATGCCGATGTCGGCGGCGTGGAACTCGGGGTTCTTGCCCTCCTTGCGCTGGCGCATATAGTCCTTGAGCACGGCCAGGCCCTTGTTGCTGAGGATGAGGATGACCGGGATATTGATGATGACCATCGTGCCCTGGAGCATGTCGGCCGTATCCCACGCGAGGCCGGCGCTGACGATGGCGCCGACGAACACGAGCGCCGTCGCAGCCAGACGGAACACCGTCATGCCCGCCTTGCTCGGGTCGCGCCGAAGGATATACTTCAGGCAGCCCTCGCAGTAATAGTAGTTGCCGATGAGCGTCGTGAACGCGAACAGGCTCATGGACACGGCGATGAAGATCGGGCCAAAATTGCCCAGCGCCTGCTGCATGGACGCCTGCACATAGGCCGCGCCGGCCGCTTCCTTGGTCGGCACGACGCCGGAGCACAGGCACATGAACGCCGTGGCCGAGCAGATGAGCAGCGTGTCGATGAACACGGACAGCATCTGCACGAGGCCCTGCTTGGCCGGGTGCGAGACGTCGGCCGTGGCGGCCGCGTTCGGCGCCGAGCCCATGCCGGCCTCATTGGAGTACAGGCCGCGCTTGATGCCCCACATGATGCACGAACCAGCAAAGCCGCTGAACGCCGCCTTGAAATTGAACGCATCGCGGAAGATGTTGGCGATGACGCTCGGGAAGATCTTGATGTTCATGAAAATGACGACGAGCGACACGAGGATGTACAGCACGCCCATGACCGGCACGAGCACGCCCGTGATATTGGTCAGGCGCTTGCCGCCGCCGAGCACGCACGCGGCGAACAGCACCGCCAGGATCGCGCCGATGATGTACGGCGTGCGGCCCTTGGCGTAGAAGCCAAAGCCAGCGAAGGCGTCCTGCAGATTGTAGGACGCGAGCATGTTGTAGCCGACCACATAGGTCAGGATGAGCACGACGGCAAAAATGACGCCGAGCCAGCGCTGGTGCAGCGCCTGCTCCATGTAATACGACGGGCCGCCAACGCAGCCGCCCTTGCCGTCCTTTTTCTTATAGACCTGCGCGAGCGCGGACTCGATAAAGGCGCTCGCTCCGCCGAGCAGCGCCACGACCCACATCCAGAACACGGCGCCGAAGCCGCCGAGGCAGATGGCCGTGGACACGCCGACGATGTTGCCGGTGCCGACACGGGACGCCGTGGACACCATGAGCGCGCCGAACGAGGAAATGCTGCCCTTCTCCTTCGGCTTTTCCGCGACGACGTGGATGGACTCGCCAAACAGGCGGAACTGGATCAGACCGGTGCGGATCGTGAAATACAGGCCCGCGACGATCAGAAACAGCGGCACGATGTACGGCTGATATAAAAAGCCGCCGATTGCATTGACCACACTGTCAATTTTGTCAATCATGATTTGTCTCCTCTGCAATTTTTCATTTTCCCCGCGGCAAAGCAGCCGCGCGATAGATAGTATACAAAAGATTTGTCAAAAATGCAACCATAATTCAGCAATGTGACAAAAACCCTGAAAAATACAGGGTTTTCTCCACGGTGCAGCCTCTTGCGCGGGCGGATATTTCGGCGTAAGATAGGGATACTTTCCACGCGGAGACAAGGAGCGAAACACACATGTTCACAGGCTTTTCCGACGCAACGATCGACTTTCTCTGGGAGCTGCGCTTTCACAACGAGCGCCCGTGGTTTCTGGAGCACAAGCAGGTATTTCTCGACACGCTCGACCGGCCCATGAAGGCGCTGGCCGCGGACGTGACGGCGGCGCTCGAGCAGGCGTACCCCGACCGGAAGTGGTACCTGCACGTGGCGCGCATCTACCGCGACGCGCGGCGGCTGCACGGCAATGGGCCGTATAAGGAGAACCTCTGGTTCACGCTGCGGTGCGACAGCAGCCGCGGGCCGGAGATCCCGGCGTTTTATTTCGAGATCACGCCGCACAACTACAGCTACGGCATGGGCTTTTACTGGGCGAAGGCGAACACGATGGCGTGCTTCCGCCGCGCGATCGACGCCGATCCCCTGCCGCTGACGGCGCTGGCCGAGCGCCTGAACGCGCAGGATACCTTCGTGCTCACCGGGCAGGACTACGCCCGCGCGAAGGGCGACCCCGGCGCGCTGCTGCGCCCGTGGTACAATAAGCGCGTGCTCGACCTCTCGTGCGTGCGCGAACACGACGACCTGCTCTTCTCCCCCGCGCTGACAGACGCGCTCGTGCGCGGGTTCGGCTTCCTGCTGCCGTACTACGACTATCTCGAGGCCGTGACGCGGCGGGAGGATGCGTGATGCGCTGCTTTGACGGCCACTGCGACACGCTCGCGCGCTGCATGACCACCGGCGAGGGCCTGCGGCAAAACGGCGGCCACGTCGATCTTGCGCGCTGCGCGGCCCTCGGGCAGCACGCGCAGATCTTCGCCGTGTTTGCCGACAGCAGCAAAACAAGCGCCCCGCTCTACACCGTCGCGCAGCGGCAGCACGCGCTGCTGGAGCGGGAATGCGCGCGCAATGCCGATCTCGTGCGCCGCTGCCGCACGGCGCGGGACGTGCGCGCCGCCTGGGCCGCCGGGAAAACGGCCGCGCTGCTCGGCATCGAGGGCGCGGAGCTGCTCGACTGCGACCCGCGGCGGCTGGACGACGCGGCGGCGTGGGAGTGCGTATACGTGACGCTGACATGGAACCACGCAAACGCCCTCGCAGGCTCGCACTGCGACGCGCAGGCGCAGGGGCTCACGGCGCAGGGGCGCGACTTTGTGCGCGCGCTGTATGCGCACCAGATGCTGCCGGACGTGTCGCACCTGTCGGAGGCGGCGGCATGGGACGTGGTGCGCCTCGGGCTCGGCCCGGTGATCGCCTCGCACGCAAACAGCCGCGCCGTGTGCGCGCACACGCGCAACCTCTCGGACGACCTCTTTCGCGCCATCCGCGACAGCGGCGGCGTGGTTGGGCTGAACCTCTACACGGACTTTCTCGGCGGCGGCGGCATGGACGCCGTCGTGCGCCACGTCGAGCATCTGCTCGACCTCGGCGGCGACAGGACGCTCGCGCTCGGCGGCGACCTCGACGGGTGCAATACGCTCGGCGGCGGCATCACCGGCGTGCAGGACTACCCAAAGCTCTATGCGGCCATCAAAGCCTGCGGCTATGACGCCGCGCTGCTGCAGGATCTCTTCGCCGACAACTGGCTGCGCGTGCTGCCGAAATAACGGAAACATACAATGCCCCGCCGCAGAAATCTGCGGCGGGGCATTTTTCTCTATCAGGATATCTTACACGAGCGGTTTGAAATCGGACTTCGGGTGGTGGCACAGCGGGCAGACGAAGTCGTCCGGCATATCCGCGCCCTCGTACACGTAGCCGCAGACGGTGCAGACGAAGCCGACGCGCTTTTCCGCGGGCTTGGCCTCGTGCTTGACGAAGTCGGACGCCGGGTGCTTGCACAGCGGGCAGATGAAATCGGCCGGGAGCGTCTCGCCCTCGTACACGTAGCCGCACACGGAGCAGACCCAGGTCGCCTTCTCGGCGGTGGCGAGCTTCGGCGGCGCGGGCTTGATGTGGCTGCGGTAATAGTCATAGGTCACGGTCTCGTCGTTGCTGAAGAGCTTGGACTCCGTGATCTCGGCGATGAAGAGCCGGTGGCTGCCCTGGTCGTAGCTCTCGACGACGCGGCAGGAGAACATGGCGTTCGTATAGCGGTTGATGTAATACAGGCCGTTGTCGCTGCGGGCGCAGTCGGTCCAGTCCGCGAACTTGTCCACATCCGCGCCGGACTGGAAGCCGAAGTGCTGGAAGAAGGCAAACGGCACTTCCTTCGTCAGCAGCGAGAGGTTGAACACACCGGTGCGCTCGATCATGCCGCAGGTGTAGTTGGCCTTGATGACCGAGATGGAAATGCGCTCGGGCTTGTTGGCCATCTGGATGGCGGTGTTGATGACGCAGGCGTTGTCCTTATCCCCTTCGCGGGCGGAGAGCGCGAACAGGCCGTACTGGAACTTGAAGAGCGCGGCGGGGTTCTGCTTGCCCTCGTTGACGATCGGGCGCGGCTTCGGCATGGAGGCCACGAGCGCGTCCGCGATCTCGGCGAGCGCGCCGAGCTGGTCGTCCTTGAGCGAGGATTTGATGGTGAGCGTCTCGTTGAGGATGTTCACGTTCTTGAGCTTGGAGAGGATGCCGCGCATGAGCTTGCCGGCCGTCGGCGCCCAGGAGCCGTTTTCGATCAGGGCAATGGTGCGGTTCTGGAGGTTATGCGCCGCGATGTCGAGCAGCGCCGTCTCCATGTTGCAGAAGATGCCGGCGTTGTACGTCGTGGACGCGAACACGAGGTGGCTGCAGCGGAAGGCCTCGGCCACGACATAGCTCGGGTGCGTGACGGAGACGTCATACATGGCGATGTTGCGCACGCCGCGCTCAGCGAGCATGGTGGCGAGCACCTGCGCCGCGTTTTCCGTGTGGCCGTAGACGGAGGAGTAAGCGATGAGCACGCTGCCCTCCTGCTCGGGCGTGTAGGAGCTCCACTTGCTGTACTTATCGACGAACCAGCCGATGTTCTTGCGCCAGACCGGGCCGTGCAGCGGGCAGATCATGCGGATGTCGAGCGTGGCGGCCTTCTTGAGCAGGGCCTGCACCTGCGTGCCGTACTTGCCGACGATGTTCGTATAGTAGCGGCGGGCATCGGGCAGCCAGTCGTGCTCAAAGTCGTACTCATCGGCATAGAGATTGCCATTGAGTGCGCCGAACGTGCCGAAGGCATCGGCGGAGAAGAGCGTGCCGGTCGTGGTGTCGAAGCTGACCATGACCTCCGGCCAGTGGACCATCGGCGCCATGACATAGGCAAACGTGTGCTTGCCGAAGCAGTAGGTATCGCCCTCGGCCACGAGGATGGCACGGGCGTCAATGTCAAAGGTGAAGTAGTTGCGGATCATGTCGCGGATCTTCGCGTTGCAGATGATCTTCGCCTCGGGGTAGCGGCGCACGGTCTCCTCGAGCGTCTTGGCGTGGTCGGGCTCCATGTGGTGCACGACGATGTAGTCCAGCGGGCGGCCGCCAAGGACATGGGCGAGGTTTTCAAAGAATTGACCGGCGACGGACTGGTCCACCGTGTCGAGCAGGACGGTCTTTTCGTCGAGCAGGACGTAGGCGTTGTACGACACGCCGCGCGGAATGGGGTACACGCTCTCAAACAGAGCAAGACGGCGGTCGGACGCGCCGACCCAATACAGATCCTCGGTCATTTTCACAGTGCAGTGCATATTGGTCTCCTCCTTCTTATCCACAATTCCCCCGGTCTCAGCCGAGGAGTTTGAGCAGTTCTTCCTTCGGCGTCACGCCGACCTTCACAGCCGCGGCCTGGCCGCCGCGGAACACCATCAGCGTCGGGATGCTCATGATGCGGAACTGGCCCGCGAGCTCCGGCTGCTCGTCCACGTTGACCTTGCCGAACTTGTATTCCGGGTGCTCGGCATCGAGCTCCTCGACCACGGGGGCCATCATGCGGCACGGGCCGCACCATGTCGCCCAGAAATCCACGAGCACGGGCTTGTCGGACTGCAGGACCTCCTGCGCAAAGTTTTCTTTCGTCAGTGTAATCATGATGATCTTCCTTTCTGGAATTGTCGTCTGTATTCGTATGTGCTGATTTTAACAGATTTTCCACCCGCGTTCTGTGGCAAAGTCACATTCCGGCGAGGCGGCGCAGTTTTTCGGCGTCCGCGACCGTGACCGTGCCGCGGCCGAGCGAGACGATGCCGTCGTCGGCGAAGTGGCGCAGCATGCGCGTGACGGTCTCGCGCACGGCGCCGGTGTCGCGCGCGATCTGCTCGTGCGTGGCGCGCACGGGCGCACGGGCGTGGTCGGACTCGTCCCAGAGATACTGTGCGAGGCGCTTGTCAAAGCTCGTGAACAGCAGCTGCTGCATCGCCCACATGACATCGGAAAAGCGCTCGGTCGCAAGGCGGTACATGCAGCACTCGACATGGATGTTCTCCGCCGCAAGCTGCTGGAACACGTGCGCGCCGAGGATGAGCAGCTCCGTCGGCGCATCGGCCACGAGCTGCACCTCGAACGTGATCTGCCGGATGACGCACGCCGCCGCCAGCACGCAGGCGTCCCCGTCCGTGAGGCGGTAGAGCGTGATCTCGCGCCCGTCGTCCGAGAGCATGCATGCGCGCAGGCGGCCGCTCTGCACCCGGATCATGCCGAGGCACTGCCCGTCGCACCCGTGCACGAGCGCGCCGCGGTCATACTGCGCCAGGCGCGCGCCGCGCCGCGCAAGCTCGCGCTGCGGCTCGGTCAGGTTCGGCCAGAAGGGCAGCTGCTCGAGCGCCGCGGCCAATCGTTCGTTCATATCCGTTCCCCCATCGCCGCCGGACACACGGCGGCGCTCTTTTTTGACCAGCATAGCACAAAACCGCCGCCGATGGAATCCCCACGGCGGCAATTTTTGGCGAGATTTTTTCCGCATCCCGCCCGACAGCACGTTGACAAACCGGCCGCCGAACGGTACGATAGCAGCAGGAAACACGCAGCAAGGGAGGGACGCGCGATGCGGGCGCTGTGTTACGCGCAGACAAACATCGGCTCCGGCCGGGACAACAATGAGGATAACTACTACTGCAACGGCACGTTCAAGCGCGACCCCGCCATCCCCGTAGCCGAGGCGGCCGCCGAGCAGGAGAGCCGGCGGCTGATCTACGGCGTGTTCGACGGCATGGGCGGCGAGGCCAACGGTGAGCAGGCGGCGCTGCTGTGCGCGCAGACGCTGCACCAGTGCAGCAGCGACGAGCCGTTTGACGCGCTCGATTTCTTCCGCCGGGCAAATGTCGCCGTGTGCGACATGATCGCGGCCAGCGGCCAGATCGGCGGCTCGACCGCCGCGACCGTACACCTGACCGGCAACCGCGCCTACTGCTGCAATGTCGGCGACAGCCGCATCTACCTGCAGCGCGGCGGCGCGCTGCAGCGCATCTCGCGCGACCACACCAAGTATCAGGAGCAGCTCGACGCCGGCGCTGCCGCCGCCGACGCGGCCGACAACCCGGACAGGCACGTGCTCACGCAGTATCTGGGCATGCTGGGCGCGCGCCAGCGGCTCATGCCGTATTTCGCGGCCAGCGTGCCGCTCGCCGTGGGCGACCGTCTGCTGCTGTGCACCGACGGGCTGACCGGCAAGCTCAGCGACAGCCAGCTGCAGGCAGCGCTCGGCGCCGACCTGCCGCTGCCGGAGCTGGGGCAGGCGCTCATGGCGCAGGCGCTCGCGGCCGGGCCGGGCGACAACATCACGCTCGTGCTCATCGAGATCACGGCGCTCGACGCGGAGACGGCCGTGCCCCTGCCCCAGCCGCCGGCCGAGGAACTGTCGCAGACGCGGCGGTTTGAAGTGCCGGCCGCACGGATCGCCGAGCAGGAGACCCAGCGCAAAAAGCACGCGCACGCGCGCCGGCGCGAGATCATCCTGACCGTGGCCGTCGTGCTGGCCGTGCTCGCCGCCGTGATCGCGGCGCTGTGGCTCGCGGTCGGCAGCATCCCGCGCAAGCACCCTGCCCCGGCGTCCACGCCGGTGCAGACCGTGGCCCCCACGCCGACGCCCGCGAGCGTGAACCCGCCGCAGATCATTCTGCCCCCGCCGCCGACGCCGGAGCCGGAACCCACCCCAGAGATCACGCCGGAGCCGTCGCCCGACACGACGCACGTGCCCGAGACCGCCGCACCGGAAAACTTACCCGGTTGACGCGCAGCGCCCGGATGCGTATAATAGCATTGTGAAAGATTCGACACCTTTCGAGGTGCATGAGGAGGAACATCGGATGCGCACACACCACGCCCTGCAGCCCCGCACGCCGGAGCAGACATCCTACAGCATCGGCCGCCGCGACGGCAAGCAGTTCCTGAAGCTCTACCGCAGCTACCTGCACGGCACGCTCGCCGGAACGCGCGAGCCGGTGTATGAGGGCACGGTCGTGGAGAGCGCAGACGACTGGCGGCTGACCGCCGTGCTCGCGCTCGCGCCGATGACGCTCGCGTTCGCGTACCTGATCGTGATGCTGTTTTTCGTGTTCCTGTGATATTTCATATTGCAACAGCCCCACCGCCGGAAACGGCGGTGGGGCTGCTTTTTGCATTCACATTTCTATTCACTTTTCCACCTGCGCGCCCATCAGGTACTGCGCGCCGAGCGGGCCGGACAGCAGGCCCTGCACGTGCGTGTTGCACAGGTAGGTGTCCGTGTACCAGTAGAGCGGGCAGACAGCGCCCGTCTGCATGAGCAGCGTCTCGGCCTGGTGCATGAGCGAATAGCGCTCGGCCGTGTCGCCGCTGCTCTGGATGCGGTAGAGCAGCGCGTCATACGACTCGGCCCAGGTGCAGTTGTCGCGCGTGCGGCCGTCGAGCGTAACGCTGTAGCCCGCATAGTCCGCGTGCGCACCGCGGCCGAGGGCGACGCAGTTGCTGCCCGCGCCGCTCGCCCAGAGGGAGAGAAACGGCATGGGATCGTCCACATCGGCGCTGAAGCTGCAGCGCGTGATCGAATAGCCTCCAGCGGCGCGGCTGGCGAGGAAGGTGTCCATGTCCTGCGCCGTGACCGCGAGCGAAATACCGTAGCGGCCGTAGAGCTCCGTGAGATAGTCCGCGATGGCGACGTGGCCTGCCGCGTCGGACGTCAGGTACGTCAGCTCCGGGAAGCCGACGCACACGCCCTGCGCGCTGACCGTGAACCGGCCGGACGACTCCGCCGCCTGCCGCAGGAGCGCGATGGCCTGCTTGCAGTTGGCCTCGTGATCGCTGCCGTAATAACCGCCGCCCTTGCCGTCCGCGCCGTTGTGCGCGGTGAAGGCGCTGCCGTCGGCGTCCGAGACGCCGGGCGGGATGGGCGCGTTCGCGCTCTGCTGTGCGCCGGGCGTGATCTCGCTGCACAGATAGCTGCGGTCGATGAGCAGGGCGAGCGCCGTGCGGATCTGCGCGCGCTCCGTCTGCGAGAAGGCGCTCAGCGCCGGGTCGCTCATGGAAAAGCAGAGGCTGTACGTGCCGAGCTGGCTGACGGTGCGCAGCTCGGGCGCGTGATTTGCACGCAGGTCGTCGAGCGCGTCATCCGGTACGGGCCAGCTGAGCGCGTATTCGCGCGCGAGGAAGGCGGACGCCGCAGCGTTGGCGTCGCTCTGAAAGACGAAGCGCACCGTCTCAGCCGCGACGTTGTCCGCGTCCCAATAGGCGGGATTTTTCGTATACGTGAGGCCCTCGGTCGTCCACGCGGTGACCGTGTACGGCCCGCTGGTGACAAAGGCCGCGCCGTCTGCCGTCCAGCTCGTGGTGTCCGCCGCGCCGGAGGGCACGGGTGCATACGCCGGCTGGGCGCACAGCTGCAAAAACGTGGGCATGGCCTCCGCGAGCACAACGGTGAGCGTGCGCCCGTCGGCCGACGCCGTGACGTTCAGCCGCCCGGTGCCGTAGCCGTCGATGCAGGCGAAGAGATACGGCGCCGCCGCGTCACTGAGCGTGCTCGCCCGGGTCCACGCATAGACGAAGTCCGCCGCCGTGAGCGGCGTGCCGTCCGACCACGTGAGCCCGTCGCGCAGGGTGAACACATACTGCACGCGCCCGTCGGGCAGGGACTCCGGCTCGGGCAGGGCCGCGCACAGCTCGGGCGTGAGCTCGGCCTTACCGTCGCCGCCGGCGCGGTAGCCGGTCAGGCCGGCAAAGAGATTGACGACATACGTCGCGCCGACGCCGTTTTCCGTGCGCGCGGGGTCGAGCGCTGCCGGCCCGGCGCCGAGGCACAGCGTCAGCGGTGCGCCGGCATCCGGCGCGCGCACGGTGCTCTCCGATGCGCGCGTGCAGGCGCTGAGCAGCAGCGCCGCCGCGATCAGGGTGCACAAAAGGGCTCGCTTCATGCCGGTCACCTCCTGTCGGGTGCAAGTAAGCGGTAAGATTTTCCGTGCAGGCGTATCTTACCACACGCGCCGCGAAAATGCAATGGTTTCCTTCTCAAATTCCCCACTTTCAAAGAAAAATGGTGCGCTCCAGAATCGGAGCGCACCACATTTCGCGGTATTTCGACGAAAAAATGGGATTTCGATCAAAAAGCCCATGTCCCGTCCCGGAACACGGGGACGGTGCGGCCGTCGCGGCAGTGCGCAGTAATGGCCAGATCCGGCGTGCCGATCATGAAATCCTCGTGGATCATGGAGTCGTTCACGCCGAGCGCGCGCATCTCCTCGAGCGTGCGGTTCGGGTAGTCGCGGATGGTATCGATGAAGCCCATGCCGAGCGCGAGGTGGCAGCAGGCGTTTTCATCAAACAGCGTATTGTAAAACAGGATGCCCGTCTGGTTGATGGGGCTGTCATACGGCACGAGCGCGCACTCGCCAAGGTAGGCAGAGCCTTCGTCCATGGCGATGAGCTTTTGCAGCAGGGCCTCGTTCGTGCGTGCGTGCGCCTCGACGGCGCGGCCGTGCTCGAAGCGGATGGAGAAATCCTCGATGAGCTGGCCCTGATACGAAAGCGGCTTCGACGAGTAGACGATGCCCTCGGCCTCGCCGCGCTTCGGCGAAATGAAGCACTCCTCCGTGGGCAGGTTGGGGTTAAAATAGCTGCCGCCGATCGTGTACTCCCCGCCGCCGCAAAACTGCGCCTCGGGGATCATGCCGACGGTGAGGTTCGTGCCGTTGGATGCATGGTACTCCAGCGACGCGATGCCGAGCCTGTTGAGGTGGTCGCAGCGCGCTTGCAGGTTGGCATTGTGCGCGTTCCACGCGGCGATGGGGTCATCGTCCACGCGGCAGGTGTGCAAAATTGCCTCCCAGAGCTTTTCGACGGCGCGGGCCTTCGTCTCGTTGGGGAACACCTTTTTCGCCCACGCCACGCCAGGCACGGCCGCGATGCACCACTGGTAGCGGCCCTCCATCTGGTCGCGGTAGGGCTTGATGACACCATAGCGCCCCTGTCGGGCGCGGGCCATCTTCGCGGGGCTGACACCGCGCAGGCCGTCCGGATCTTCGCTGAGCAGGTAGATGCGGCACGGGAGCGTATCGACATAGTGCTGGAGCTTCGCGCGCTCCCAAGCCTCGACGGTCTGGAGCGTTTTGACGCTCTCGCGCCGGATGGCGAGCTTTTCGAGCGCCTGGTGCTTCCACGTGACCGTGACCTTGCGCGCCCCGGCGTGATAGCACGCATCGGCGACCATGGTCACGAACTCCGGCTGGTCGAGCTCGGCCTCAATGACGACGTCCTGCCCTTTCTGCACACGCGCGCCGACCTCCGCGATCAGGCGGGCATAGGCACGCAAAACGGTTTTTTTCATATCAGCTTTCCTCTTTTCCGTGGTGTTCGGGCAGCGTGACCGTGAACGTCGTGCCGTGGCCCGGCGCGCTCGTGACGGCGACCGCGCCGCCGTGGAGCGTGACGATCTGCTGCACCATCGACAGGCCCAGGCCCAGACCGGCGTTTTCCTGTCGGCTGGGGTCAGCCTGATAGAACCTCTGCCATATTTTATCCAGATTTTCCTGCGAGATACCGATGCCGTTGTCCTGCACGGTCAGCTCGGCCCCGGCAGCCGTGCGCCGGAGCGCGACATGGATCCAGCCGCCGTCCACGCCGAACTTGAAGGCGTTGTCAAGCAGGTTCTGCACGACGCGCGAGATGAGAAAGACGTCCATGTCGATGAAGATGCCCGGCTCGGCCGCGCAGCTGATGCGGATGCCGCGGCGCGCGACCATGGCCTGCTCGTCGCAGATGACGGTGACGAGATCGGAGAGGTCGGCATACTCCCAGTTGACCTTCTGCGTGCCCTGATCGAGCCGCGTGATCTCGAGCATGCTGCGGATGAGCGCCGACATCTTGTGCGCCTGCCGGTCGATGACATCGAGCGCCGCCTGATAATCCGCGGGCGTCTGCGCGTTTTTGCGTGCGTCCTCGCAGGCGGCGAGGATGACGGTCGTCGGCGTGCGCAGCTCGTGCGAGGCATCGGACGTGAAGCGCTGCTCGGCCTCGAACGAGCGCTCAAGCCGGTCGAACATGTTGTCAAACGACGCCGAGAGCTGATAGATCTCGTCGCTGCCGCTCGTGTGCGGCAGACCGATGCGCGCCTTGAGGTCCTGCCCGTCGGAGATGGCGTTGGCCGTGGCCGTGAGCTGGCGCACGGGGCGCAGGGCGCGGCTGGCGATGAAATAGCCGCCGATGACCGACAGCACGAGCAGCACCGGCAGCAGCGACCACGCCAGCGGCAGAATGACGCGCATGACGCCGCCGTTGGCGTCCGCGTTGATGACGCCGCGCAGCCAGACGCTGCCGACCATCATGTCCACGTGCACATCATAGACGTAATATGCATTGTCCCCACAGTCGACCAGGCGCACGCTCTCCCCGTCGAGCGGCAGCGGCTGCGCGGGCGTGAACTCCGCCGGGAACGTGCCCTGCAGGACGTTGCCGTCCGCGTCATAGAGCACGGTGTAAACGCCGCTGCGGTTATAATGGATGCGGCTGAAGCGGAACTGGCGGTTATTGTACTTGACGCGGTTGGCGTTGTGCTCGACCATGCGCACGAGGCGCGCCTCCGGGTCATTCGTGGCGACCGTGCCGTTGACGGCGAGCAGGAACGCGAGCACCAGCGCCTCGATGACAAACATCATGAGCGCGAACCAGCCGGTGATGCGCAGCTTTAGTGACGGACGTTTCATGTTTCCTCCCGCAGGACCCAGCCGACGCCCCAGACGGTGTGGATGAGCTTGGTGGGATAGTCCGCGTCGATCTTCCGGCGCAGGTAGCTCATGTACACGTCCACAACGTTCGAGCCGCCGCTGTAGTCATAGTTCCAGAGATGGTTTTCGATCCGTTCGCGCGAGAGCACGACGCCGCGGTTGCGGATCATATATTCGAGCAGGGCAAACTCCTTGGCCGAGAGCGCGATCGTGCGGCCGCCGCGCGTGACATGGTGCGAGGCGGTGTCGACCGTGAGGTCGGCGACGGTAAAGACATTCGTGGCGCTGCCGCCGCGCTTGCGCATGACGACGCGCAGCCGGGCCAGCAGTTCATCGAACGAAAACGGCTTGACAAGATAGTCATCCGCCCCGGCGTCGAGCCCGCGCACGCGGTCGGGCACGCTGTCTTTCGCCGTGAGGAAAATGACCGGCGTCTCGTTGCCGCTCTCGCGCATCTGCGCCAGGAGCGAAAAGCCGTCCATGCGCGGCATCATCACATCGAGCACGATGGCATCGTACTCCGCGCCCTCCAGATAGTCCAGCGCCTCCACGCCGTCAAAGCAGGCGTCGACGCTGTAGCCCTCGGCAGTGAGTGTTTTGGCGAGAATGCGGTTGAGGTCCTGTTCATCTTCCACGACCAGAATGCGCATACACGTCCCTCCTTGTTGTCTGTCTGAAAGATGATTATACCACAGACAGTGCCGGTCTGTAAAATACGAAAACGCACCGGCTGCAAACTCTGCGAGGCTTTTTACAGCCTAAAAAAATGCACCGGCCGCAAAACGGTCGGTGCATGATAATTGGTGTTCGGATGCTCCTTACACGAGCTCGATGACAGCCATCTCGGCCGCATCGCCGCGGCGGGTGCCGATGCGGGTGATGCGGGTGTAGCCGCCGTTGCGGTCGGCATACTTCGGGGCAACTTCATCGAACACCTTCTTGGCAACATCCTCGCGGGTGATGAAGGCCAGCGCCTGACGGTAGGCGGTCATGTCCTTCTTCTTGCCAAGGGTGATCATTTTCTCGGCGAGCGGCGCGATCTCTTTTGCGCGGAAGACGGTCGTCTCCATGCGGCCCATGTCGAGCAGATCCGTGACCTGCTGACGGAGCATCGCCTTGCGCTGATCGGTGGTCTTACCGAGTTTCCTTGTTCCGGGCATATCGGTTTTCCTCCTTGATAAGAGTAACTGGTTATTACTGGTTGTCGTCGCTCGCCAGGCTCAGGCCCATCATAGCGAGCTTGTGCTCGACCTCTTCCAGGGATTTGCGGCCAAGGTTGCGCACCTTGATCATCTCTTCCTCAGTCTTGTTCGTGAGGTCTTCGACGGTGTTGATATTCGCGCGCTTCAGGCAGTTGAAGCTGCGCACGGAGAGATCCAGCTCCTCGATCGTCATTTTCATGACGGTGTCGGGGCGCTCCGGCTCTTTCTCCACCACCGTGCAGCTGTTGCCGATCGTGTCAGACAGATCGGTGAAGAGCGTGAAGTGATCGCACAGGATCTTGGCGCCGAGGCTCAGCGCGTCGCGCGCCGAGATGGTCTTGTCGGTCCAGACCTCGATGGTCAGCTTGTCGAAGTCCGTCTGGTTGCCCACACGGGTGTTCTCGACAGCGTAGTTGACCTTCAGGACCGGCGCATAGATGCTGTCCACCGGGATGGTGCCGATGACCTGCTGCGCACTCTTGTTCTTGTCCGCCGGGACGTAGCCTCTGCCGTGGGCGAGCGTGATCTCCATGGAGAGCGCGCCGTCCGGGCCAAGGCTGGCAATGTGCAGCTCGGGGTTGAGGATCTCGACCTCGCCGTCTGCCTTGATGTCGCCGGCCGTGACTTCACACTCGCCTGCCGCTTCGATATAGACGGTCTTCGGGCCGTCGCAGTGCAGGCGCGCGATGATCCCCTTCACATTCAGCACGATCTCCGTGACGTCTTCCTTGACGCCGGGGATCGTCGAAAACTCGTGCTGCACGCCGGCGATCCGGATGGACGTCGGGGCAGTGCCGGGCAGTGAAGAGAGCAGCACTCTGCGCAGAGAGTTACCCAGGGTCGTGCCGTAGCCACGCTCCAAAGGCTCAACGACGAACTTGCCATACGAGATATCGTCCGGGGATTCCTGGCATTCGATGCGCGGCTTTTCAATTTCAATCATTTAGACTTAACCCTCCTTACTGTATTGTTGCGCCGCTGGGGCGCTGCGGATGTCAGCTTACCAATTTGAGGGTCTCTTTATTACTTGGAATACAGCTCGACGATGAGGTGTTCCTCGACAGGCAGGTCAATGTCGTCACGCGCGGGCATGGCCACGACCTTGCCGACCATGTTGTTGGCGTCGTAGTCCAGCCATTTCGGCGCGGGACGGGAAGCGTTCGCTTCGACGTTGGCCTTGATCTTGTCGAGACTCTTGCTGGAGTCCTTGAGTGTAATAACCATGCCCGGCTTGACCAGGAAGCTGGGGATGTTGACTTTGCGGCCATCCACAGTGAAGTGGCCGTGGGTCACGAGCTGGCGCGCCTCCGCACGGCTCATAGCAAAGCCGAGACGGTAGACGACGTTGTCCAGACGGGTTTCCAGGATGGCGAGCAGGTTCTCGCCCGTGATGCCCTGGCGCTTCTCCGCCATGGCGAAGTAGCTGCGGAACTGCTTTTCGAGCACGCCGTAGTAGCGGCGGACTTTCTGCTTCTCGCGCAGCTGGGAGCCGTACTCAGAGGTCTTGCTGCGGCCCTGGCCGTGCTGGCCGGGGGCATAGCCTCTGCAGTCGATCGCGCACTTCTGGGTGTAGCATCTGTCGCCCTTGAGGAAGAGCTTCTGGCCCTCTCTGCGGCACTGGCGGCAGACAGCTTCGGTATATCTAGCCATAATTCATTTCCCTCCTTCAATCAGACGCGGCGGCGTTTCGGAGGACGGCAGCCATTGTGCGGAATGGGGGTGACGTCCTTGATCATAGTGACCTCGAGTCCTGCCGTCTGCAGGGCGCGGATCGCAGCCTCACGTCCGGAGCCGGGGCCCTTGACGAAGACTTCGACGGTCTTCAGGCCGTGCTCCATAGCCGCCTTGGCAGCCGTCTCAGCGGCGGTCTGTGCGGCGAAGGGGGTGGATTTCTTGCTTCCGCGGAAGCCCATGCCGCCTGCGGAGGCCCAGGAGAGCGCATTGCCCTGGGTGTCCGTGATGGTAACCATGGTGTTGTTGAACGAAGAGCTGATATGCACGGCTCCCTTTTCAATGTTCTTACGCTCTTTGCGGCGCGTGCGAACTTTCTTGCCTTTTGCTGCGTTTGCCATTACATATCCCTCCCTTACTTCTTCTTATTGGCGATCGTGCGTTTCGGGCCCTTGCGGGTACGCGCGTTAGTCTTGCTGCGCTGGCCGCGCACGGGCAGGCCGCGTCTGTGACGCTGGCCGCGGTAGCAGCCGATCTCGGTCAGGCGCTTGATGTCGAGCGCCACGCTGCGGCGCAGGTCGCCTTCCACGATGAAGTGGTGGTCGATGCACTCACGGATCTTTGCTTCTTCCTCATCGGTGAGGTCTTTCACGCGGGTGTCCGGATTGATGCCGGTCATGTCAAGAATCTTTTTTGCGCTGGTTCTGCCGATACCATAAACGTAGGTCAGGCCAATTTCAATTCGCTTGTCCTTGGGCAGGTCAACGCCGGCGATACGTGCCATCTTATTCGATCATTCCTTTCGAAATTTTTGTTCCGCGCGCAAAAAGGGAGGCGACTTACTCCCGCCGGAGGGAGCCGACCTTCTGGCGCGGATGTGTTAGGACTTACAGGGTCAGATCAGCCCTGTCTCTGTTTGTGCTTCGGGTTTTCGCAGATAACCATGACTTTGCCCTTGCGCTTGATGACCTTGCACTTTTCGCACATGGGCTTGACACTCGGTCTGACTTTCATTGTAGTTAACCTCCTACTTGCTTCTCCAGGTGATGCGGCCGCGCGTCAGATCGTACGGAGACATCTGAACCGTGACCTTGTCACCGGGGAGGATTCTGATAAAGTTCATCCGGAGCTTTCCGGAGATGTGCGCCAGGATGATGTGGCCGTTGCCGATATCAACCCGGAACGTCGTGTTGGGCAGGGATTCGACGACCGTGCCCTCCAGTTCGATTACATCGTCTTTTGCCAAGGTGTTTGAACCTCCTAAGGTTTTTCGGGACGCACCCGTCAAATGTCGTCTGCGAACGTCAGGATCTCCGGCTCGCCGTCGGTGACGAGCAGAGAGTTTTCGTAGTGCGCCGACAGGCTGCCGTCCGCCGTGACCACGGTCCAGCCGTTGTCCAGGGTACGGACCTCGTACCCGCCGACGTTGACCATCGGCTCCACGGCGATCGTCATGTTCTTCTGCAGACGCGGGCCGTGGCCGGGCTTGCCGTAGTTCGGGATCTCGGGCGCCTCGTGCAGGCTGGCGCCGACACCATGGCCGACATACTCGCGCACGAGCGAATAGCCATAGCTCTCGGCATACTCCTGAACGGCGTGGCCGATGTCGGAGATGCGGTAGCCGACGCGGGCAAATTGGATGCCCTCGAAAAAGCTCTGGCGCGTGATGCGGATCAGGCGCAGGGCCTCATCCGAGCACTTGCCGCACGGGAACGTGCCCGCGCAGTCGCCGTTGAAGCCGCGGTAGCGGGCGCCGACGTCGACGCTGACGATATCGCCCTCATGCAGGACGCGGTCGCCGGGGATGCCGTGGATGATCTCGTCATTGACGGAGATGCATGCCGCCGTCGGGAAGCCGCCGTCGGTCATGAAGCACGGCGACGCGCCGGACTTCGTGATGAACTTGTGCACTTCGCGGTTGATCTGGCGGGTGGTCACACCCGGCTCCACCATCTGACGCGCGATGGTACGCGCGCCAGCGGTGATCCGGCCGGCCTGCCGCATGAGATCCACTTCAGGATCGGATTTGATGATAATCATTCCAGACCCAGAGCTTTCTCGATCGCAGCGGTCGTGGCCTCGATGGTCGGCTGGTTATCGACCTTGACGAGCTTGCCGCGCTGGGCATAGAAGTCCTTGAGTGGCTCGGTCTCGGCATGGTAGACGTCCAGGCGCGCCTTCACGGTCTCGGGAGCGTCGTCCTTGCGGATGGTCAGCTCACCGCCGCAGAAGTCGCACTTGCCTTCCACCTTGGGAGGATTGGAGACGATGTGGAACGTGGCGCTGCAGTCCTTGCAGGTCCGACGGCCGGACATACGCTCGATGATGGTCTCGTCCGCGATCTCGATCGAGAGGGCGGTGTCGACGTCGATGCCGTGCTGCTCCAGCGCTTCCGCCTGGGGGATCGTGCGCGGCATACCGTCGAGGATATAACCATTGGCGCAGTCGGGCTCAGCCAGACGCTCGCAGACGATGCCGATGATGACGTCGTCCGGAACGAGCTTGCCGCTTTCCACGTAGGATTTTGCTTTCAGACCCACGGGCGTGCCGTTTTTCATGGCCGCGCGCAGGATGTTGCCGGTGGAAATGGTGGGGATATTCAGCTTGCGGCTGAGGATCTCAGCCTGCGTACCCTTGCCCGCACCGGGGGCACCTAACAAAACAAGTTTCATTGTGTGCATCCTCCTATCAGCTCAGGAAGCCCTTGTAGTTGCGCATGAGCATCTGCGCCTCGAGTGCGCGGACGGTCTCAAGTGCAACACCGACAACGATGATGATGGACGTACCGCCCAGGGAGATGCCGGTGAGCTGCTCCGCCTTCGAGCACGCGCTGATGATCAGCGGCGTGATCGCGATGACGCTCAGGTAGATCGCGCCGAAGAGCGTGATCTTGTTGAGCACCTTCTGGATGAATTCGCTCGTCGGCTTGCCTGCACGGAAGCCCGGGATGAACCCACCGTTCTTCTTCAGGTTGTTGGCGACCTCGATCGGGTTGAACTGGATCGTGGAGTAGAAGTAGCTGAAGAAGATGATGAGCAGGAAGTAGATGACGATATACGGCCAGGTGGTCGTATCAAAGATGTGCTTCATGACCCAACCGTTCTGCCACTTCGGAACGAAGGCGCAGATGGTGGCCGGCAGCGACGCGATCGACTGGGCGAAGATGATCGGCAGGACGCCGCTCATGTTCACCTTCATCGGCAGGTGCGTGCTCTGGCCGCCGTACATCTTGCGGCCGACCACGCGCTTGGAATACTGCACCGGCAGACGGCGCTCGGCGTCGTTGACGAGCACGATGAGCACGATGAGCAGCAGGGCGCCGAGGTACATCAGCACCAGGACCCACCAGGCGAGGTCGCCATTGGCGACGTTGTTGATCTGGCGGATGATGGAGTTCGGGAAGCGGGCGACGATGCTCACGAACAGGATGATCGAGATACCGTTGCCGATGCCGAACTCGGTGATCTGCTCACCAAGCCACATGATGAGGGCGGAGCCGGACGTAAAGGTCAGGATGATGACGATGGCTGCCCAGACATTGCTGGCAAAGTCCGCGTTGATGAGGCTGTAGTTGCGCATCATCATATAATACGCAAAGCCCTGCAGCAGGCCGATGGCGACCGTGCTGTAGCGGGTGATGCTGGCGATCTTCTTCTTGCCTTCCTCGCCGCCTTCCTTCTGCAGACGCTCCAGAGCGGGGATCGCAATGCACAGGAGCTGAATGATGATGGAAGCGTTGATGTACGGCTGGATGGACAGTGCGAAGATCGTCGCCTGAGAGAACGCGCCGCCGGACATGACGTTGAACAGGCCCAGGATCGTGTTCTGCAGGCCACTAGCCTGGAAGTAGTCGGCCAGTGCTTTGGTGTCGACGAAAGGTACGGGTACGGCATTGCCGAGACGGTAAAGCAGGACAATCAGAAGCGTAAAGAGAATTTTCTTGCGCAGTTCCTCAATGCGCCATGCGTTACGAAATGTCTGGAGCACCTTACACCACCTCAGCCTTTCCTCCTGCTGCCTCGATCTTCGCTTTCGCGGATTCGGAGAACGCAGAAGCCTTCACAGTCAGCTTCTTGGTGATTTCGCCGTTGCCAAGGATCTTCACACCGTAGGTGCACTTGCTAAGGATGCCAGCATCGAGCAGGGCCTTTGCGTCGACGACAGCGCCGTCTTCAAACTTCTCCAGAGCGGAGACGTTCACGCTCTCGAGCGGTTTGGCAAAGATGTTGTGGAAGCCGCGCTTCGGGATGCGGCGGGCCAGAGGCATCTGGCCGCCTTCGAAGCCGATGCGGACGCCGCCGCCGCTGCGGGCCTTCTGGCCCTTATGACCGCGGCCTGCGGTCTTGCCGTTGCCGGTCGCGTGGCCGCGGCCCTTGCGCTTGCCGACATGGGTGGAGCCCACAACGGGAGAAAGTTCGTTGATATTCATTTTGGGGGCCCTCCTTATTCTTCTTCAGTGACGGCGACGAGATAGCCGATCTTGGCGATCTTGCCGCGGGTCTGCGGGTTATCGGGCTGCACGGTCTCGTTGCCGATCTTGTGCAGGCCGAGGGAGTTGGCGGTGGCAATGTGCTTGGCATTGCGGCCGCTGAGGCTCTTGACGAGCTTAATCTTCAGATTTGCCATGTCTCAGCCCCTCCTTAACCCAGAATCTCTTCGGCGGTCTTGCCTCTGTAAACAGCGACCTGCTGGGCGTTGCGCAGAGACTTCAGACCTTCCATCGTCGCGGCGACAACGTTCGCCGGGTTGTTCGAGCGCAGGCACTTGGTACGGATGTCCTTGATGCCGGCAGCCTCGACCACGGCACGCACGGCGCCGCCGGCGATCACGCCGGTGCCGGGTGCGGCGGGCTTGAGCAGCACGCGGCCGGCGCCGAACTCGCCGATGACCTCGTGCGGGATCGTCGTGCCCTGCAGGGTCACGGTGGTCAGGTTCTTCTTTGCGTCCTCCAGGCCCTTGCGGATCGCTTCGGAAACTTCGGCAGCTTTGCCGAGGCCGAAGCCCACGCGGCCCTTGCCGTCGCCGACGACGACCAGTGCGGAGAACTTTGCGACGCGGCCGCCCTTAACGGTCTTGGAAACGCGGTTGAGGGCAACGACTTTTTCGCTGAATTCCTGGGGCTCATCGCTGCGGTTGCGGCGGTTGTCCCGTCTGTCATTGTTATATGCCATTTCGTTTCCTCCTCCCGTTAGAACTTCAGGCCGCCCTCGCGGGCGCCTTCTGCCAGAGCCTTGACGCGGCCATGGTACACGTTGCCGCCGCGGTCGAACACGACCTCGGTGATGCCGGCCGCCACGGCGCGCTCACCGATGAGCTTGCCGATCTTGGCTGCCGCTTCGCAGTTGCCGCCATTGCCTTCAAAGCCCTTTTCCACGGTGGAGGCGCTGCAGAGCGTCTTACCGGCGACATCGTCGATGATCTGGGCATAAATGTTGTTTTCGCTGCGGAACACGCTCAGACGCGGTCTCTCGGCCGTGCCGGAGATCTTGCCGCGCACTCTCTGGTGACGGCGAACGCGCTGCGCTTTCGTATTCGGTCTCTTAATCATTCAGGCACACCTCCAATTACTTCGCGCCGGTCTTGCCTTCTTTGCGGCGGATATGCTCGTAATCGTACTTGATGCCCTTGCCCTTGTACGGCTCGGGCGGACGCTTCGCGCGCACTTCTGCTGCAAACTGGCCGACCTTTTCCTTGTCGATACCCTTGATAATGACCTGGTTCGGGTTCGGGACATCGATCTGGATGTCCGCGTTCTCGGACACGGTGACCGTGTGCGAGAAGCCCAGGTGCATGACCAGGTTCTGACCTTCCTTCACGGCTCTGTAGCCGACGCCGTTGATCTCGAGCGTCTTGCTGAAGCCCTCGGTCACGCCGATGACCATGTTGTGGATCAGCGTGCGGGTCAGGCCGTGCAGGGAGCGGTGCAATTTGTCATCGCTCGGGCGGGTGACGTGGATGGTGTTGCCTTCGACCGTGACGGTCATGTCCGGGTGCACGTTGTGCGACAGGGTGCCCTTCGGGCCCTTGACGGTGACAACGTTGCCATTGCAGGTGACTTCGACGCCTGCGGGGATCTCAATGGGAGCTCTACCAATTCTAGACATTGTTCTGTACCTCCCTTACCACACGAACGCGAGGACTTCGCCGCCGACGTGCTGCGCACGCGCTTTCTTGTCGGTCATGATGCCCTTCGAGGTGGAAATGATCGCGATGCCGAGGCCGCGCAGGACCTGCGGCAGCTCGTCAGCGCCGGCGTAGACACGCAGGCCGGGCTTGGAGACTCTGCGGAGACCCTGGATGGCCTTCTCTTTGCCGGGGAGATACTTCAGGGTGATGCGGATGACGCCCTGGGTGCCGTCATCAATGAGCTGGAAGCTCTTGATGTAGCCTTCCTCAAGAAGAATTTCGGCGATGGCCTTCTTCATCTTGGAATTCGGGACGTCCACGGTTTCGTGCCGAGCGCTGCCAGCGTTGCGGATGCGGGTCAGCATATCGGCGATGGGATCGGTGATCTGCATTTGTGTTTCCTCCTTAGTTAGAAGTTACCGATGATACGGTTTGGGCGGCGAGGTTCCGCATGAATGCTTGATTCCCTGCGGCCTTTCGTCATCCCTGCCCTTTCAGCGAAGGGCAAAAGCTTGCTTTCATGACGCGCGGTCCATTTTCATGTCGCCGCCGGAGGCGGCGGCACGGCCGCGATGCCGGGCGGCACAAAAGCGGTGAGCCATGCATGCGCGCCGGGTCAAACGCACAGGCATGGGCGGGGCGCGGCACCGGAACTCAGATCATAAGGACCGGCACCGTATTTCAGTGCGCACCGGCAGCCACAGATCCAGCTGCGGCTGCGCGGGGCGAACTTACGGAAGTTGGGGCTGAACGCGAGGGTTCAGCGCTGGGCGGAAATTTTTCGTCAGGCGATGTGCACCGCGCAGCCGTTATCCCGCCCCGGGCGAAATTCTGTTGGTTGGCGAAGGGCGCTGTGCGCAGCTGTATCTGGTATACAGCAAGCACAGCTCACAATGCCAAACGGCAGAATTTTACCAGCTGGCTTTGCGGACGCCGGGGATCTGGCCCTTATACGCCAGCTCACGGAAGCAGATACGGCAGATGCCGTAGTTGCGCAGGTAAGCGTGGGGACGGCCGCAGATCTTGCAGCGGTTGTACTGACGGGTGGAGTACTTCGCGGGCGCCTGCTGCTTGAGGATCATAGATTTCTTAGCCATTGTGTCGCTCCTCCCTTATGCTTTGGTGACGAACGGGGCGCCCATGAGCTTGAGCAGCTCGCGTGCTTCCTCATCGGTCTTGGCGGTGGTGATGATGGCGATGTTCATGCCGCGGAGCTTCTCGATCTTATCGTACTCGATCTCGGGGAAGATGATCTGCTCCTTGAGGCCGAGGCTGTAGTTGCCGCGGCCGTCGAACGCATCGGCCGAGATGCCGCGGAAGTCGCGGACACGGGGCAGCGCGATGTTGAACAGGCGGTCCAGGAACTCCCACATACGGTCCTGACGCAGCGTGACCTTCACGCCGACGTGCATACCCTCACGCAGCTTGAAGTTTGCGACGCTCTTCTTGGCGACGGTCGCAACCGCATGCTGGCCGGTGATCGCAGTGATGTCCTTGATGACGGCGTCGAGCGCCTTGGCGTTATCCTTGCAGTCGCCGCAGCCGACGCTGACGACGATCTTCTCGATCTTCGGGATCTGCATAACGCTCTCGTACTGGAACTTCGTCATCAGAGCGGGAGCGACTTCCTCCACATACTTCTTCTTCATAGAAGGCATATTTGCCATAGTTCGTTGCTCCCTCCTTTACAGTTCGGCGCCGCACTTCTTGCAGACGCGGACTTTCTTGCCGTCGGTGATCTTGTGCGCAATGCGGGTCGGCTTGCCGCACTTCGGGCAGACGACCATGACCTTGCAGGCATAGATCGGGGTTTCGGTCTTGATGATGCCGCCCTGATCCTGCTGATTTTTCGGCTTCTGGTGCTTCGTGGCGACGTTCACGCCCTCCACGATGAGCTTGCCGCCCTTCGGGTCAGCAGACAGGACTTTGCCTTCCTTGCCCTTGTCCTTGCCGGACAGGACAACGACTTTATCGTCTTTTTTGATGTTCATGTTCTGCGCCCTCCTCAAATAACTTCGGGAGCCAGAGACAGGATCTTCGTGAAGTCACTGTCGCGGAGCTCACGGGCGACGGGCCCAAAGATACGGGTGCCGCGGGGGTTCTTATCCTCGCCGTTGATCAGGACGGCGGCGTTCTCATCGAAACGCACATAGGTGCCGTCCGCGCGGCGGACCGGCTTCACGGTGCGGACAACAACAGCCTTGACGACGTCGCCCTTCTTGACCGAGCCGCCGGGGGCCGCCTTGCGCACGGAAGCAACGATCACGTCGCCGATGCTGGCGTATTTACGCTTGGATCCGCCGAGAACGCGGATGCACTTGATTTCCTTGGCGCCGGTATTGTCGGCAACCTTCAGATAACTTTCCTGCTGAATCATGTTGTTGCCTCCTTACTTCGCCTTTTCCACGATCTCGACCACGCGCCATCTCTTGTCCTTGGACAGGGGGCGGGTCTCCATCACGCGGACGATATCGCCAACATGGCACTCGTTGTTCTCGTCGTGTGCCTTCAGGCGGTAGGTCTTGCCGATGATCTTTTTATAGACTTTGTGCGCCACGTGGTCTTCCACGATGACAACGATCGTCTTGTCCATCTTGTCGGACACCACTTTGCCGACGCGGGTCTTGCGGGAAGTCGTTCTCATTTCGTTCATTCTCACTTACCTCCTCACTGCTCGAGCTGCTTTTCGCGGAGCACGGTTTTGACTCGGGCAATGTCGCGACGCACAGCGGAAATCTTAACGGGGTTGTCAAGATGATTGGTAGCGTGCTGCATACGGAGCATGAACAGGTCCTTCTTCAGTTCGACCAGCTTGCTTTCCAGCTCAGCGGCGGACATGGAGCGAATTTCACTAGCTTTCATCTTATTCACCACCAATCTCAGTGTCTTCCTTCTTGACGATCTTCGTCTTGCAGGGAAGCTTGTGGCTGGCCAGACGCAGCGCCTCACGGGCAGCCTCTTCCGGCACGCCAGCGATCTCAAACAGAACTCTGCCGGGCTTCACGACGGCGACCCAGTACTCAGGAGAACCTTTACCGGAACCCATGCGGGTCTCGGCCGGCTTCTGCGTGACCGGCTTGTCGGGGAAGATCTTGATCCAGACCTGACCGCCGCGCTTGGTGTAACGGGTCATGGCAACACGGGCCGCCTCGATCTGGTTGGAGGTGATCCAGGCCGGCTCCTGCGCCTGCAGGCCGAACTCGCCATAGGTCACCTTATTGCCGCGCAGGGCCTTGCCGGTCATACGACCGCGCTGCACTCTGCGGTACTTCACTCTTTTCGGCATCAGCATTAGTTGTTGCCTCCTTCCTTCGGAGCAGCGGAAGCTGCCGGACGCGGGCCGCGGTTGTAGCCGCCCTGGGGACGATTGCCGCCCTGCGGACGTCCGCCGCCCTGGTAGCCCGGACGGCCGCCCTGGCGGTTGCCGTCACGACGGTCACGGTTGTAGCCGCCGCGGCCTCTGCGATCGCCGTCACGGCGGTCACGGCGACGGTCGTCGCGCTTGTTCAGATCCATGGTGCGCGGGGTGGTGCGCAGGCTCTGGGAGAGGATCTCGCCTTTGTAGATCCAGACCTTGACGCCGACACGGCCGTAGGTCGTGGCAGCCTCAGCGAAGCCGTACTCGATGTCCGCGCGGATGGTCTGCAGCGGAATGGTGCCCTCGTGGTAGCACTCGGTGCGGGCGATCTCGGCGCCGCCCAGACGGCCGGAGCACATGATCTTGATGCCGCGGGCGCCCATTCTCATGGCGCGGCCCATGGCGTTTTTCATCGCGCGGCGGAAGCCGATGCGCTTCTCGAGCTGCGCGGCGATGTTCTCGGCGACGAGCTGTGCGTTCGTATCCGGCGTGCGAACCTCGACGATGGAGAGGGCGACCGGCTTGCCGATCATCTTCTCGACGGAGAGGCGGATGCGCTCGATCTCCGCGCCGCCCTTGCCGATGACAACGCCCGGACGAGAGCAGTGGATATAGATGCGGACCTTCGCGCTGTCGCGCTCGATCTCGATGTTCGGGATGCCTGCGGAATACAGGGTCTTCTTCAGGTACTGGCGGATCTTGTAGTCCTCAACGATCAGGTCGCCGACCTTCTCGTCACGGGCATACCAGCGGGAATCCCAATCTTTGATGACGCCGACACGCATGCCGTGCGGATTAACTTTCTGTCCCATATCTTCTGCCTCCTCCCTTATGCCTTCTCAGCCACGACGATGGTGATGTGGCTGGTGCGCTTGTTGATGCGGTACATACGGCCCTGAGCTCTCGGGCGGCCGCGCTTGAGGATCGGGCCGGCCGTGGCATAGGCCTCGGCAACGTAGAGGTTGTCCGGATCCATCTCGAAGTTGTTCTCCGCGTTGGCGCAGGCGCTCTTGAGGAGCTTGAGCATGAGCTCACAGCCGGCCTTCGGCGTGTTGGCCATATAGGCCTCGGCGACCTTGGTGTCCTTGCCGCGGATCATGTCGCAGACGATCTGGACCTTACGGGGAGCGATGCGGGCGTGCACCAGCTGGGCACGTGCAGTTTTCAGTTCTTCCATGTTCTCTCCCCCTTACTTTCCAACAGTCTTGCTGCCGGCGTGGCCGCGGAACGTGCGCGTGGGCGCGAACTCGCCCAGCTTATGTCCGACCATGTCCTCGGTCACATAGACCGGAACGTGACGGCGGCCGTCATGGACAGCGATGGTGTGGCCGACAAAGGACGGGAAGATCGTGGAGGAACGGCTCCAGGTCTTGATGACCTTCTTCTCGCCGGCCTTGTTCATTTCATCGACCCGCTTCAGCAGCTCGGGAGCGGCAAACGGGCCTTTCTTAACACTTCTGCTCATTACCTATTCCCTCCTTACTTCGCGTTGCGGCGCTTGACAATGAACTTGTCGGTCGCATTCTTCTTCTTGCGGGTCTTGTAACCCATCGCCGGCTTGCCCCATGGGGTGACCGGGCCGGGACGGCCGACAGGCGCTTTGCCTTCGCCGCCGCCGTGCGGGTGGTCGCACGGGTTCATGACAGAACCGCGGACGGTCGGGCGGATGCCCATGTGGCGTTTGCGGCCGGCCTTGCCGACGGCGATGTTGGCATGGTCAACATTGCCGACCTGGCCGATGCAGGCGATGCAGTTGAGGCGGACCTTGCGGTACTCGCCGGAGGGGAGACGGACGGTAGCCATGCCGTTTTCCTTCGCCATGAGCTGCGCGGCGACGCCCGCGGAGCGGACCAGCTGCGCGCCCTTGCCGGGGTAGAGCTCGATGTTGTGGATGACGGTGCCGACCGGGATGTTGGCCAGCGGCAGGGCGTTGCCCGGCTTGATGTCCGCCGCGGCGGAGGACAGGACGGTGTCGCCCACGTTCAGGCCGACAGGGGCCAGAATGTAGCGGCGCTCGCCGTCGGTATACTCGACCAGGGCGATATAAGCGCTGCGGTTCGGATCGTACTCCAGGCGCAGGACGGTAGCAGGCACGTCCATCTTGTCGCGCTTGAAGTCGATGACGCGGTACTTTTTGCGGTTGCCGCCGCCCTGATGGCGGACGGTGATGCGGCCGTAGCTGTTGCGGCCGGAGTGCTTCTTGAGGACCTCCACGAGCTCCTTCTGCGGCTTGGCGTGCTTATCGACACCGTCGAAGCCGGAAACGGACATATGTCTGCGGGAAGGCGTGGTGGGTTTATAGGTTTTAATCGACATTGTTCAATTCCTCCCTTACACCATGCCCTCGAAGATCTCGATGTTCTTCGAATCAGCGGACAGTTTCACAACGGCCTTCTTGCCGGTGGCGGTCATGCCGGAGGGATTGGCGCCGACGCGCTTCTCCTTGGCACGGATCGTCGCGGTGGTGACCTTAATGACCTTCACGTCAAAGATCTCCTCGATGGCCTTTTTGATCTCGATCTTGCCGGCGTCCTTGGCGACTTCGAACGTGTACTTTTTGATGTCGAGGTCTTCCATGGACTGCTCGGTGATGATGGGACGGATAATGACATCGTAAGCGGTTCTCATTATGCGTACACCTCCTCGATTTTCTGGAGCGCAGCCTTGTCAACGACCAGGACGCGGTGCGTCAGGATCATATAGGGGCTGAGGATGGTGGCGATGGTGCTGCTCACGCCGGGGATGTTGCGGGAGCTCTTGACGAGCTTCTCGTCGACCTGCTCGGTCACGAGCAGAGCCTTGCCGTCGGCGCCGATCTTGGTCAGGAACGCCTTGACGGGGGCGGTCTTGATCTCCTCGACGGCCATGCCGTCCACGACGAGGATCTCGCCGGCAGCGGCCTTGGCGCTCAGCGCGCTCTTGAGGGCCAGTCTCTTGACCTTCTTGTTGAGCGTGTAGCTGTAGTCGCGCGGCTTCGGCGCAAACGCGACGCCGCCGTGGGTCCACACCGGGCTGCCCTTGTAGCCGGCGCGTGCGCGGCCGGTGCCCTTCTGGCGCCAGGGCTTGGCGGTGGAGTAGGAAACCTCGCCCTTGGTCAGCGCGCTCTGCGTGCCCTGACGGCAGTTGGCCAGGTGGTTCTTCACGGAGTCGTGCAGGACGGACTCGTTGGGCTCAACACCGAAAACGGCTTCGGAGAGCGCCACTTCGCCGACCTGATCGCCGGCCATATTAAACAACTTAGCAGTAGGCATATTCGCTCTCTCCTTTCCTTACTTTCTTGCAGAAGCCTTCTGCGGGTTACGACCGGAGGCCTTCTGCGGGTTGGTGCTGATGCCAGCGTCGCCCTTCTTGACGACGGTCTTCTTGACGGTGCTCTTGATATAGACAATGCCGCCCTTCGGGCCGGGGATCGCGCCGCGCACAACGATCATGTTGAGCTCGGGATCGACCTTGACCACGTCGAGGTTCTGGACGGTGACCTGATCCACGCCCATGTGGCCGGCCTGCTTCTTACCCGGGAAGATACGGGAAGGATCGGTGCTCGAGCCCATGGAGCCGGCGTGACGGTGCACAGGGCCGCCGCCGTGGGAGGTCGGGGTACGGCCCTGGCCGAAGCGCTTGATGACGCCGGCGTAGCCGTGGCCCTTGCTGATGCCGGTGATGTCGACCTTGTCGCCTTCCTTGAAGGTGTCGGCCTTGACGACATCGCCCACATTGACAGAGGCGCAGTCCTCGAGACGGAACTCTTTGAGATGCTTCTTGTAGCCGACGCCCGCCTTGTCCAGGTGGCCCTTCTCGGGCTTGGTCAGCTTCTTCTCGGCGACGTCCTCGTAGCCGAGCTGGACGGCTTCATAGCCTTCCTTTTCCTTGGTCATCTTGCCGGTGACCGTGCAGGGGCCTGCCTCGATCACGGTGACGGGGACGACCTTGCCTGCTTCATCGAAGATCTGCGTCATGCCGACCTTTTTACCGATGATGGCTGTTTTCATACATGTTCCTCCTTCAGGTTATTGGTCAGCTCGCTTAGCTCATGGCCAGAGGCTGCTGACTTGACCCGTCCGCACACGCAAGCTGCGGACTGCGGGTTTGTAAATATGCGCTCGCGCGCAGGGTTAACGGGGTGTGCTTACAGCTTGATGTCGATCTCGACACCGGCCGGCAGCTCCAGATTCATCAGAGCCTCGACCGTCTTCTGGGTCGGGTTCATGATGTCGATCAGGCGCTTGTGGGTGCGGCGCTCAAACTGCTCGCGGCTGTCCTTATACTTATGAACAGCGCGCAGGATGGTGACGATCTCGGTCTTCGTCGGCAGCGGAATGGGGCCGGAGACCTTCGCGTCGGTACGCTTTGCGGTTTCGACGATCTTCTCCGCCGCCTTGTCGATCAGCTGGTGATCGTAGGCCTTGAGGCGGATACGGATCATTTTCTTGTTGCTCGTGGTTGCCATGTTGTTTCCTCCGTTACGAATTTTTTTGGCGGCATTGGCTCCGCCTGGTTCGCACGGATGAGATCGCCATACACCGTTCCGTGCGTATCAAACCCTGCCCGAAAAACAAACCGGCTCTCGCCGGTATGCAGCCGCGCAGGTGATATACGCAAGTGCTGGCTGACTCAACCGCCCGATCATCTGCCGTGCAAGGGCGCGGCAGCGGACATACTCCACGGAAGTTACCGGAGACAGGCTCCGCAATCTCCCGCTTCATCGCAGAATGCACCTGTTTCCGCACAGGCGCTTCATAAGAATAGCAAAAACCCTCCCGAATGTCAAGAGGGTTTTTCGCTCAAACGTAGAAATTTTGCAAAAAAGTTTGTGCAGTCCGCCAAAATTACGCCTCCGGCGGTTCGGGCGGCTCCGGGGCCGCCTCCACCGCGGTGTGCACGGCGGCCGCGAGCGCATCGGCCTGCCGGAGCAGGTCCTCCGCCCCGGTCAGGAGCGTCTGCCCGGCGGGCGTGAGCGCGACGGTGTGCCGGTCGCGCACGAGCAGCGGCACGCCGAGCTCCCGCTCGAGGGCGGACACGGCGCGGCTGGTCGTCGAGTGGCTGACGAAGAGCTGACCGGCCGCGCGGGTAAAACTGCGGCAGGCGGCAACGGTGCAGAAAATGCGCAGTTGTTCCAGTTCCATGGCGGATCCCTTAATAATTAAAGGTATAGGGCATGAGCTCGCTCAAGCGGTTGCTGACATAGCGGCCGCCGCCCATGGCGGACAGCACCTCCATATCGGGCGCGAACTCGGCCAGAAACTGCCGGCACGCGCCGCAGGGGTAGCAATAGTGCTCGCCGTCGCCGTAGACGGCGATGCGCACAAAGTCGCGGCGGCCCTCGCTGACGGCCTTGCAGGCGGCGGTGCGCTCGGCGCAGATGGTGCTGCCGAGGGCGGCGTTTTCAATGTTGCAGCCGGTAAAGACCGTGCCGTCGCGGCACTCGAGCGCCGCGCCGACGGCGAAATGGGAATACGGCACATAGGCATTGCGGGAGGCCTGCTCGGCCAGATTAATCAGTTGACGATCTGTCATGATCCTGCTCTCCTTCCGTTTGTTTGGGGACTGCGAACACAATATATTTATAGCCGAAGTAGTTGAACAGCGCGACCTCGAGCGTGACGCCGACCTTGGCGATGTACGGGTTGAGGCCGAAGTGCGTCAGCAGGCCGATCATCACCTCGCTCACGCCGAGGGACACCACGTTCCACATCACAAAGCGCAGGCACTGCCGCCAGCGGGCGATGTGCCCGTCGCGGAAGGTGATGCGGCCGTTGAGAAAATAGCTGCAGACCGTGCCGACAAAGTAGCCGATGGCCTGGCAGATCACGGGCGTGAAGTGCAGCAGCTCATGTGCAGTTGTGAACGCCACCCAGTCCATGCTCGTGTCAAAGCAGCCGACGAGCGCATAGGTGGCAAAGCGCTTGGCGCGCGCAATCCACTCTTGTTTCATGCGTTATTGATCTTCCAATCCGTGATGTTGTGGAAAATGTTGTACTTCGTGGGAGAAAAGCCGCCGACGGCGCCGCGGTGCACGTACAGGCAGTGCTTTTCAAAGCAGACGGGCACGATGGGCGCGTTGTCCGAAATGGTCTGGAGCATGGTGCTGCAGGCCGCTGCGCGGTCGGAATCCGCGGCGGTGAGGTAGGCGTTGATGACATCGGCATACGTGCCGGTCGTGATGCCGCCGTAATTGAGCGAGCCGCCGGCCTTGAGCAGCGCCGAGAGATCGAAGTCCGCCGGGAGGGCGACCTCGCCGTAGTACATATCAAACTTGCCGCCCTTGAGCGCATCCTGATAATTGTCCCAGCTGAGCTCGCGCACCTTCACGGGGATGCCGATGCTCGTGAGGTCGGCCGCGATCTTGTTGGCCATGCTGACCTTGGCCGTGCTGTCGGCATAGACGATCAGCGAGAGACTGATGTCGAGCGGGGACTGCCCGTCGGGCATGTACTCGCGCTCGCCGTCGCCGTCGTAATCGACGATCTTCAGCTCGTCGAACAGCTTCTTTGCCTTATCCAGGTCATAGGACAGCGACTCGTTGAGGGCATTGTCATAGAGCGTGCTCGCCGGATGGACGGGCAGCGCGGTGGCGACGGCGCAGTCGTGCAGCAGCGCGACGGCGAACGCGCGGTCGATGACGTAATTGAACGGCTGGCGGTAGCGCGCCGTCATGAAAAAGCTGCTGTTGGTGTTGAAGCCGACATACTGCAGGTTCGTCGTGGCGTACTGGCGCTGGTCGTTCAGGCTCGAAAAGCTCAGGTCCGTGCCGGAGCTGGGGTCACTGAGCGCGAGATCGAGCTGGCCGTTGTCAAACGCGGAGACGATCTCCTCGACCGACTTGCACTCCATGAGATAGACCGTGTCGACGGGCGCTTTGTCCGCGTCCGGGTGGCCGGAATAGACCGTGAGGCTCTGGTGATCGGACGCAAACTGATACAGCCCCGTGCCGCTGGGGTAGGTGCTGTCGGCCGCGTTGTTTTCGATGACCGGGATGTTCAGCAGCGCGGGAAACTGCGTGTTCGCGCGCGCGAGCGTGACCGTGACGGTGCCGTCGTCGCTGTCCTTGACGTCCTTGACGGCGCTCAGGCGGCCGGAATACAGATCCGACGCCATGGCGGTCTGAATGGAATAGGCCGCGTCCTGCGCCGTGAGCGCGCGGCCGTCGTGGAAGGTGCGGCCGGCCGCGACGGTGAAGGTCCAGGTCTCCCCGTCGTCGCTGCTCCACTCGGTGAACAGGCCGGGCTCGGCCTCGAAGGCATCGGTGAGCTCCGTGAGCGTCTCGTACACGAGGCCGCAGACAGCGAGGTTATCGGAATTTTGCGTCTTGTAGGGGTTCATGCCGGCGGACGCGCTGTAGTTGAGCGTGAACTTGCCGTCGAGCTCGACGGTGGTCTGCGTGTCCTTCTGGCCGACGGTGTCGCCGGTGTCGTCCGTGGTCTTCTTGCCGCAGGCCGTGCAGCCGAGCAGCAGCACAAGTGCGAGCGCGAACGCGAGCACGCGGATCAGGTGCAAATGTTTCATGGTGTTCCCCCTTGGGTCACAGGGTGATGACGGCGGCCTGCACGCCGCGGCGGCCGTCCGTCGCGCGGTGCGACCAGAACACGTCCGGCCGGCACATGGTGCAGGCGTCCGACACGGTGATCTGCCCCGCCGGGACGCCGAGCTGCACAAGTCTCCGGGCGTTGACGCCCTTGAGATCGAGCAGGGCCTTGCCGTCCGCGCGCGGGCGCGCGAGCGCGCCGAGCGGCGCATGCAGCAGCGCCTCGGCCGCGGCCACGACCTCGGGCCCGACCTCGAAGCAGCACGCGCCGATGCCGGGGCCGATGGCGGCGCGGATGTCCGCCGGGTGCGCACCGAGGGCGCACATCTGCGCGACGGCGGCGCCGAGAATATCGGCCACCGAGCCGCGCCAGCCGCAGTGCACCGCGCCGATGACCCCGGCAGCGGGGTCGTGCAGCAGCGCGGGCAGGCAGTCGGCCATAAAGACCGCGAGCGGGACGCCCGGTTCGTTCGTGACAAAGCCGTCGCAGGCAAAGCGGGGTTCCAGCTCCGGCGGCTGCGCGTCGGCCGCGTGCGCGATGCGCACCTCCGCGCTGTGGACCTGCTGCGCATACACCGCGCGTGTCAGATCCAGCCCGGCGGCCGCGCCGAGCCGCCGCCAGTTTTCGCGCACGTTTTCGGGCGTGTCGCCGCGGCGGACACTGAGGTTCAGGCTCTCGAGCACGCCGGTGCTCACGCCGCCGAGGCGGGTGGAAAAGGCGTGGCGCGCCGCGATGTTCGGCGCGGTCAGGTACGCTGCGCCGCGCGCGGCGTGCAGCGGGAAAGCGACTTCGTTATGCATTCTTGCCGCAGCAGTCCTTATACTTCATGGGCAGGCCGTTCGGGCGCAGCTTGCCGCACGGGCACGGGTCGTTGCGGCCGGGCTTCTTGACGCGGCGGACGGGGCGCTTCTTCTCGCTGTCGTCCCCGCCGGCATTCGTCGCGGCGCTGCGGGCGACGGTCTTGCGCTCGAGCTTCTGCTCGCGGCGCACGCGCACCGTGAACAGGCGGCGCACCGTCTCGCTCTGGATGCCGTTGACCATTTCGTCGAACATGTCAAAGCCGGCGCGCTTGTATTCATCGACGGGCTTGACGTTGCCGTAGGCGCGCAGGCCGATGCCCTGACGCAGGTCATCCATGGCCTCGAGGTGATCCATCCAGTATTCGTCGACCACGCGCAGCATGACCACGCGCTCGAGCTCGCGCATGAGCGGCGTGCCGTCCGGCTGCAGGCCGAAGGCTTCCTCGCGCGCGGCATAGGCCTTCATGGCGCAGTCATACACCGCGTCGGAGAGCGTGTCGGGCGTGAGCTTGTGCAGTTCCTCGGCCGTATAGCTCAGGTCGCACGGGAAGAGCTTTTCGAGCGGGGCGAGGATCTCGTGCAGATCCTTGTCGTTTTCGGGGTGGTGCTCGGCCATGCCGGCGGCAATGTCGCCGGTGATGACGGTGCGGATCATGTGCTGGACGTGCTCCTGCAGATCCTCGCCGTCGAGCACCTTGCGGCGCTCTTCATAGATAACGTTGCGCTGCACGTTCATGACATCGTCGTATTCGAGCACGTTCTTACGGGCCTGGAAGTTGCGGCTCTCGACCGTGCGCTGGGCCTGCTCGATGGCGTTGGAGAGCATCTTGTGGTCGAGCGGCGTGTCCTCGTCGACGCGCAGCGTCTCCATCATGCTCTGCATACGCTCGGAGCCGAACAGACGCATGACGTCGTCCGTGAGCGCGATGTAAAAGCGGCTCTCGCCGGGGTCGCCCTGACGGCCGGAGCGGCCGCGCAGCTGGTTGTCGATGCGGCGGGACTCGTGCCGCTCGGTGCCGATGATATACAGGCCGCCGGCCGCGCGCACGCGGTCCGCTTCGGCGTCGATGCTCTTTTTGTGCTCGGCCATGCGCTCGGCAAACAGGGCGCGGGCCTTGAGGATCTCTTCATCCTCGGTCTCGGCATAGCCGGTGGCCTCGGCGATGACCTCCTCCGAGAAGCCGGCCTTGCGCAGGTCGGCCTTGGCCAGATACTCCGCGTTGCCGCCGAGCATGATGTCCGTGCCGCGGCCGGCCATGTTCGTTGCGATCGTGACAGCGCCGAACTTACCGGCCTGCGCGACGATCTCAGCCTCTTTCTCGTGGTGTTTGGCGTTGAGGACGTTGTGCGGGACGCCCGCCTTGCGCAGGAGCTTGGACAGGTGCTCGCTCTTTTCGATCGACACCGTGCCGACCAGCACCGGCTGGCCCTTTTCATGGCAGACGCGGATCTGCTCGATGATGGCGCGCAGCTTGCCGGCCTCGTTTTTATACACAACGTCGGGGTTGTCGATGCGGATGACGGGCTTGTTCGTCGGGATCTCGATGATGTCGAGGTTATAGATGGCCGCGAACTCCTCTTCCTCGGTCATGGCCGTGCCGGTCATGCCGGAGAGCTTGCCGTAGAGACGGAAGTAGTTCTGGAACGTGATGGTCGCCAGCGTCTTGTTCTCGCTCTGTACGCGCACGTGCTCCTTGGCCTCGATGGCCTGGTGCAGGCCGTCGCTGTAGCGGCGGCCGAGCATGAGGCGGCCGGTGAACTCATCGACGATGATGACCTCGCCGTCTTTGACGACGTAGTCAATGTCGCGCTTCATGATGCCGTGGGCGCGGATGGCCTGGTCGATGTGGTGCACGAGCGTGGCGTTTTCGATGTCCGCGAGATTTTCCAGGCCGAAGGCCGTCTCGGCCTTGGCGATGCCGCGGGCGGTGAGCGTCGCGGTGCGGGCCTTTTCGTCGACGACGTAGTCGGCGTCGAGGTCCTCGTCCTCCTCTTCCTTGTCGTCGATGGAGGCGTAGGACTTGCACGTCAGGCGGGCGGCAAAGTCCTCCGCCTGGCGGTAGAGGTCGGTGCTCTCGTCGCCCTGACCGGAGATGATGAGCGGGGTGCGCGCCTCATCAATGAGGATGGAGTCCACCTCGTCGACGATGGCGAAGGCGTGGCCGCGCTGCACCATCTGGGATTTGTAGATGGCCATGTTGTCACGCAGGTAGTCAAAGCCCATCTCGTTGTTCGTGCCGTAGGTGACGTCGGCCGCATAGGCCTGCTGGCGCTCGGCGCTCGACATGTCGTGCACAATCAGGCCGACGCTCAGGCCAAGGAAGCGGTAGACCTTGCCCATCCACTCGCTGTCACGGCGGGCGAGGTAATCATTGACGGTGACGATGTGCACGCCCTCGCCGGTGAGCGCGTTGAGATACGCCGGCAGGACGGCGACGAGGGTCTTGCCCTCGCCGGTCTTCATCTCGGCGATGCGGCCCTGATGCAGCACGATGCCGCCGATGAGCTGCACGCGGAACGGCTTCATGCCCAGCACGCGCCACGCGGCCTCGCGCGCCGTGGCAAACGCCTCCGGCAGCAGGTCGTCGAGCGACTCGCCGTCGGCATAGCGCTGCTTGAACTCGCCGGTCTTGGCGCGCAGCTGCTCGTCCGTGAGCGCGGCGTACTCGTCCGACATGGCTTCGATTTTATCAGCGATCGGGTAGAGCCGCTTGAGCTCATGGTCGCTGTGAGTACCAAATATTTTTTTGAGAAAACCCATTTGTTTACACTCCTTGTCCAGTGTAATTTAGGATTATACCATACATTTATGAATAAAAAAAGAGTGAATCGGCCCTGCGATAAATTTTTACCGGATCGTGCATTTTCCCATTGCCGGAATGCGTCGAATGCTGTAGAATATATGTTTGTTTGATAGCTTGAAACAGAGGAGAGAAGCATCTATGCAGGCGATCGGCTTTGACAATGACAAATACCTCCGGATGCAGTCGGAAAAGATCCGCGAACGCATCGGCCAGTTCGGCGGCAAGCTGTATCTGGAGTTCGGCGGCAAACTCTTTGACGACTACCACGCATCGCGCGTGCTGCCGGGCTTCGCCCCCGACAGCAAGGTGCGCATGCTCATGGAGATGCGCGACGAGGCGGAGATCATCATCGCCATCTCGGCGGATGATATCGAGCGCAACAAGCGCCGCGGCGACCTCGGCATCACCTACGACGACGACACCCTGCGCCTGATCGACGCATTCCAGGGCTGCGGGCTGTACGTCGGCAGCGTCGTCATCACGCACCACCGCGGCCAGCCCGCGGCGGAAAAGTTCCAGCGCCGGCTCGAGACGCTCGGCATCCGCGTGTACCGGCACTACATCATCCCGGACTACCCGTCCGACGTCGCGCGCATCGTCAGCGACGACGGCTTCGGCCGCAACGACTACATCGAGACGACGCGCAGCCTCATCGTTGTGACCGCGCCCGGCCCCGGCAGCGGCAAGATGGCCACGTGCCTGAGCCAGCTCTATCACGAGCACAAGCGCGGCGTGTGCGCGGGCTACGCCAAGTTTGAGACGTTCCCGATCTGGAATCTGCCGCTGCGCCACCCCGTGAACCTCGCCTACGAGGCCGCGACCGTCGACCTCGACGACGTGAACATGATCGACCCCTTCCACCTCGAGGCCTACGGCGTGACGACCGTCAACTACAACCGCGACGTGGAGATCTTCCCCGTGCTCAACGCCATGTTCCAGCGCATCTACGGCAGCTCGCCGTACAAGAGCCCCACGGATATGGGTGTGAACATGGCGGGCTACTGCATCAGCGACGACGCCGTGTGCTGCGCCGCCGCCAGGCAGGAGATCCTCCGCCGCTACTACGCCACCGCCTGCGCGCAGCTGCGCGGCCTGTGCGCCCCGGTCGAGACGCAGCGGCAGGAGCTGCTGCTCAACCAGCTCGGCCTGACGGCGGCCGACCGCCCGGTCGTGGGCGCGGCGCTCCGGCGCGCCGAGGAGACCGGCGCCCCCGCCGTCGCCATCGAGATGCCCGACGGCACGATCATCACCGGCAAGACCTCTTCCCTGCTCGGCGCGAGCTCGGCCTGCCTGCTCAACGCGCTCAAATACCTCGGCGGCATCCCGAAGGACGTCACGCTCATCTCGCCCGAGATCATCGAGCCGATCCAGCACCTGAAAGTCGAGCATCTGGGCAACCACAACCCGCGCCTGCACACCGACGAGGTGCTCGTGGCGCTGAGCATCTGCGCCGTGAGCGACCCGACCGCCGAGATCGCCATGCAGCAGCTCGAAAAGCTCGCGCACTGCGAGGCGCACTCGTCCGTCATCCTCTCGCACGTGGACGAAAACGTGTTCAAAAAGCTCGAGGTGAACATCACGTTCGAGCCGCGCTTCCAGACCAAGAAGCTCTTTCACCGCTGAAATATCCGCGGGGACGGCCTGCGCCGTCCCCCGGTTTGCGATTTTTTCGCATTTTGAACAGGTTTTGCTTGACAAACACCGCGCAGGGATGGTATATTCGTAAAGCTGAATGTGGGACGACCTCTGCGGGTGTAGTTCAATGGTAGAACACCAGCCTTCCAAGCTGGATACGTGGGTTCGATTCCCATCACCCGCTCCATACCTTCTGGGCGGGCAGCAAAATATTGTATGCGCGCCAATAGCTCAGTTGGATAGAGCAACTGCCTTCTAAGCAGTAGGCCGGGGGTTCGAATCCCTCTTGGCGTACCATTTCAGATCTATGGTGGGTATAGCTCAGTCGGGAGAGCACCGGATTGTGGTTCCGGGTGTCGAGGGTTCGAACCCCTTTACCCACCCCACGAAATCGGGGATTGGGAGTGATCCCGATCCCCGTTGTTTTTGCCCCGATATTGGGATGTAGTGTAATGGTAACACACCAGACTTTGACTCTGATATCGTGGGTTCGAATCCCGCCATCCCAGCCACGAATCGCTGCGCTGGATTCGCGTCTGACAGTTTGGGTAGCACAATTTTTGGATGGCGCGCAGCATAATCCATTCTTTTTCACACTGATATGCCCCAGTAGCTCAGTAGGCAGAGCACCTGCCTTTTAAGCAGGGTGTCCGGGGTTCGAATCCCCGCTGGAGCACCAAAAAATCTCCTCGCCTTTTGGCGGGGAGATTTTTTCTGGCTGCTATACTGCGCTATCGCCATTGTCCGGCTCTGCGCGCACATAATCATTATCTACAATGATATCCACGCTCGCGCTGAGCCGGCAGGCATCCTGCAGAAAATACGGGTTTAGCCGAATGGACGGATATTCTCCGTCCTGATGCACCACAGCATAAATCGTCAAGAGCGCCGTACACGGCTGAAACTGCTCCAGGACCTGACGCAGTGCCCGCTCATGTTCTGCGATAAAAGTATGCATCGCCCGCTGGACGACGTCACCATCAAAAGTATCGGTCTTGTCAAACGTGATCGTCCAGTATCCCGGGTTCTGCGTGCCCGCATATGCATTCCACCGGCACGCCCGCTGCCGTTTGGCCTCTGTCGGCTGCACACCAAGGATGGAAGAAACCGTGTCGATTGGGAAATCCACATCAAAGCAGAGGCTGAGCTCGCCCCAGACCGTAGGCGGCAGCGGCGGCGAAAAGCAGAGATCGTATTCTTCCACGCGCATTTGTCACCTCACCAAATCCATTCGATGGCCCTATCATAACACACATCCGCACATGCAGCAACACGCCGACGTGCGCACCCCCCGGCGTGTTGGCGCAGCTACTTCTGTTTTGTCATCTGCTTCACGCTTTGGTGCACGCCCGTCGCGGCCCAGCCGGACGCGATGCCGACCGCCATCCCGATCAGGTACGTGGCAGCCGTGATCGCCGCCGCGGATGCAATGCCGAGTTCCATGCCCTCACCTCCTGTCCCCGGCGGCGGGCGCAAACGTGCACGCATGGTGCTTGCCTTTGCGCTAAAATGCAAGTATAATCGGGGCATCGAGACAAGATGAGGAGGAATCCGCATGGAAAACACACTCAAACAGAAACTTGCCGCCGGCGCGCAGCCGATCGGCACCTTTTTTGACACCGCCAGCGTGAGCCTTATGGAGTGCCTCGGCCGCACGGGGCTCGACTTTGCCATCATCGACAACGAGCACTCCCCCATCGAGGCTGAGACCACCGCCGCGCTCGTGCGCGCCGCCGAGCTGAGCGGCATCTGCCCGCTCGCGCGCGTGCGCGAGATCAGCCGCCCCGCCGTGCTCAAGCTGCTCGACGTCGGCGTACAGGGCCTGATCGTGCCGAACGTCAAGACGCTCGAGCAGGTGCAGGAGCTCGTGAACTACGCGAAATATTACCCCATCGGCCAGCGGGGCTTCTGCCCGTCGCGCAAGGACGGCTGGGGCTTTGACGGGCTCGGCTCCGTGCCGGAGACCATGCGCCACTTCAACGGCGAGACCCTGCTCTTCCCGCAGTGCGAGACCGCCGAGGCGCTCGATATCATCGAGGACATCTGCGCCGTGGACGGCGTGGACGGCATCTTCGTCGGGCCGTTTGACCTGTCGATCTCGATGGGCATGCCGGGGCAGTTTGACGCACCGGAATTTCAGGCGGCCATCACGCGCATCGTCGCCGCCTGCCGCGCGGCCGGAAAGTACTGCATGTTCTTCACCGGCACGGCTGACGGCGTGGTCGACGGCTTCCGCAGGGGCTTTGACGCCATGGCCTACAGCCTCGACGCCGCGCTGTTCATCCAGAGCGTGAAGCGCGATGTGGAGGACATCCGCAGCCGGCTGTAAAGAAGATATGGATATAGCAAAGGCGCGCACCGGTCGGTGCGCGCCTTTTTTGCATACCTCAATGCTCGCCGCCGCAGAAGGCAGCCTCGTCGTTCGACCAGCCGCGGTCGAGCAGCCAGTAGGTCGTCTCGTCATCGGCCGCCATCTCGTCGTCCGTCAGTTCGCGATCCTGGTGCTGGCGGCCCCACTTGAGCAGCTCATAATTGCGCAGCTCCTTGAGCGTGAAGGGCAGGCCCAGCTCCTCCGCCACCGGCAGGAGCACGTGCTCGGTCATCACGTCCCGGATCTCGAGACTGCCGGGATAGCTGTCCATCGCCTGCTGCACGCGCGCCTGCAGGGCGGGGTCGGCATCATAAATCTCAAAGAACTTATCCACATTCGTTTTCGGTTTGTCTGCCATATCGGTCACTCCTGATACAGGTATTTTCCTGCATTATACTACACCCCGCGCCCGCGCGCAAGGCGCGTTCACGCCTCCGGCGATTCGGCCAGCTGTGCGAGCGCACTGCGCACCGCCGCGATCACAAACGCGGAAAACGTGCAGTCCTTACCCGCGATGGCCGCCTCCACGTCCGCGATGACATCATCCGGAAAGCGGATGGTCTTGTTCGTCGTGTGCGGTGTGCGCGGTATCTGAAATGCTGCCATGATGCCGCTCCTTTCAGTGTGTTCCCTGATAATACCACGGCCGGTGCAAAAATGCACCCGCGCGCACCCTGCCGAATACCATGGGTACGGGAGGCAATCGCCTCCGGAGGAAGGTGAAGCAACCATGACACAGATCCAAACGCTCAGCGAGCTGCAGCCCGGCCAGAGCGCGACCGTGCGCAGCGTGTGCGCGCCCGATGGGATGCAGCGGCGGCTGCGCGATCTCGGCCTGATCGAAAACACGCGCGTCGTCTGCCTCGGCCGCAGCCCCATGGGCGACCCGAGCGCCTATCTCATCCGCGGCACGGTGATCGCGCTGCGGCGGTGCGACTGCTGCGGCATCCGCGTGGCCGTGCCGTAAAGGGGGTGCGCGCATGGGACTGACGCACCGCTCTGTCGGCGCGCACGCGGCCGCGTTCGGCGGCACACGCCGGGCGGGCGAGCGCGTCGTGGCGCTGGCAGGCAACCCGAACGTCGGCAAGAGCACCGTCTTTAACGCCCTGACCGGGATGCACCAGCACACCGGCAACTGGGCGGGCAAGACCGTCGGCTGCACGTGCGGCCGCTGCCGCTCGGCGCGGGAGCACTATTTTTTCGTGGACATTCCGGGCACATACTCCCTGTGCCCGCACTCGGCGGAGGAGGCCGTCGCGTGCGACTTTGTGCGCGACGGCGAGGCCGACGCCGTGGTCGTCGTGTGCGATGCGACGTGCCTGGAGCGCACGCTCGTGCTCGCGCTGCAGGTGCGCAGTGTGACGCCGAACCTGATCGTGTGCGTGAACCTGCTCGACGAGGCGCGGCGCAAGCGCATCACGATCGACCTGCCGGAGCTGCAGGCGCAGCTCGGCGTGCCGGTCGTGGGCGTGACGGCACGAAAGAAGAAAACGCTCATCGCCCTGCTCGACGCGCTCGACACCGTCGCGGCGGCGCCGCAGCCGCAGCCGGACGCAGCGCCGCCGGCAGACCCTGCGGACGACGTGCGCCGGGCCGAGGCCATCTGCCGCACGTGCGTGACTTACGGCACGGCCGAATACGCCGCGCGCGACCGGCGGCTCGACCGCCTGCTCACGAGCCGGGCGACGGGCTACCCCGTCATGCTGCTGGGGCTGGCGGGCGTGCTGTGGCTGACGATCGCGGGCGCGAACGCCCCGTCGGAGTGGCTGGCGCGCGCGCTCGGCTGGGTGCAGGCGCAGTTTTTGGCCCTGCTCACGGCGCTGCACGCACCGCTCTGGCTGCAGGGGCTGCTGGTGGACGGCATGTTCCGGACGCTGGCGTGGGTCGTGGCCGTGATGCTGCCGCCGATGGCCATCTTTTTCCCGCTGTTTACGCTGCTCGAGGACGCAGGGTATCTGCCGCGCGTGGCATATAACCTCGACCGGCCGTTTCACGTCTGCCATGCGTGCGGCAAGCAGGCGCTGACGATGTGCATGGGTCTCGGCTGCAACGCGGCGGGCGTGGTCGGCTGCCGGATCATCGACTCCGAGCGCGAGCGGCTGCTCGCCGTGCTGACCAATAGCCTCATGCCGTGCAACGGGCGGTTCCCGGCGCTCATCGCGCTCATGACCATGTTTTTCGCCGCAGCCGGCGGCAGCTCACTCGTCAGCGCGCTGCTGCTCACGGCGGCGCTCGTGCTGAGCGTGGGGCTGACGTTCGGCGCGACGTGGCTGCTGAGCATGACCGTGCTGCGCGGCAGACCGTCGGCCTTCGCGCTGGAGCTGCCACCGTACCGCGCACCGCAGGTCGGGCAGGTCATCGTGCGCTCCGTGTTCGACCGGACGCTGTTCGTGCTCGGGCGCGCGGCCGCCGTGGCCGCGCCGGCCGGGATGATTCTTTGGACGCTGGCAAACGTGCACGTCGGCGGCGCGAGCCTGCTGGCTTGGTGCGCAGATGTGCTCGACCCGCTCGGGCGGGTGATGGGCATGGACGGCGTGCTGCTGCTGGCATTCGTGCTCGGGTTTCCGGCCAACGAGATCGTGCTGCCGATCGCCGTGATGGGGTATCTGGCGCAGGGCAGTCTGGGCGATTCGCTCGGGCTGGCGCAGATGCACGCGCTGCTGACCGCCAACGGCTGGACGTGGACGACCGCCGTGAGTGCCGTGCTGTTTTTCCTGCTGCACTGGCCGTGCTCGACGACGCTCTGGACCATCCGGCGCGAGACCGGCAGCACAAAATGGACGCTGCTGGCGGCGCTGCTGCCGACGGCGATGGGCATGGCGCTGTGCACGGCGTTCACAGCGCTGGCACGCGCACTCGGCTGGTGAGCGGATTAGGCCGCGGCCGCCGGGACATACTAGCCGCAAGACGCAGGAAAGGAAGAAGCAAGTGACCCGACCGACCACGGAGGAGCTGGCACGCCGCGCGCTCGAGTCCGTCGCCCGGGCGCACGGCGTGTCTGTTGCCGATGTGCACGCCGCCGTGCGCGGGGCGGCGGAGCACACGAAAGCCCTCGGCGCGCTCACACCGGAGGAGCTGGTGGCATATCTCGCGCACAAGAGCAGAAACCGGGAGCCGTAACGGCTCCCGGTTTTTTTGCCTGTCGGAAAACCCCAATGGGGTTTTCCGACAAAAGGCTTACAGTCTGCTGCGCGCAGAATTTGTGCGCCGATGGCACGCAAATTCCACACTTGCAGCCTGAGCGGTATTTTCTCTGCCGCACATGTCGCCAGAGAAAATGATTTCACTTTTTTGCCGCCTGCGGGCGGCAAACTCTGCGAGGCTTCTTCTGTGCGGGGCCGGTACTTTCATATGCTCCCGGTTTTGTCATGCCGCGGCGAAAATCGCCGTTGTGCCGGGGCGCGATTCGGATTATAATGGAAGCACCACACCGCGGCCCGGCCGCGGGAAGGAGCGGACCGACATGAAATTTCTTCACCTCGCCGACCTGCACCTCGGCAAGCGGGTCAACGGCTTTTCAATGCTGGAGGATCAGGCATATATCCTGCGGCAAATTCTCGCCATTCTGGACGACGAGCGGCCGGACGGCGTGCTGATCGCAGGCGACATATACGACAAGCCCGTGCCGCCGACCGAAGCCGTCGAGCTGCTCGACGGATTTTTGACCGAGTTGTGCACGCGCGGCGTGCCCGTTTTGCTCATCAGCGGCAACCACGACTCGCCGGAGCGGCTCGCCTTCGGCGGGCGGGTCATGGACGGCTGCGGCATCCACATCGCGCCGGTCTACGGCGGCGCGGTCGCGCCCGTCGTGCTGCGCGACGAAATCGGGCCTGTGTACCTGTGGCTGCTGCCGTTTTTGAAGCCCGCGCACGTGCGCCGCTGGTTCCCGGACGCGCAGATCGAGAGCTACACCGACGCCGTGGCCGCCGCCATCGCGCACATGGACATCGACGACAGCGCGCGCAACGTGCTCGTGACGCACCAGCTCGTGACCGGCGGCGCGCGCAGCGGCTCGGAGGAGCTGTCCGTCGGCGGGACGGACAATGTGGACAGCAGCGTGTTCGCGCCGTTTGACTACGTGGCGCTCGGCCACCTGCACGGCGCGCAGCAGATTGGCCGCCCGACGATCCGCTACGCCGGGTCGCCGCTCAAGTACTCGTTTTCCGAGGCGAGCCAGCGCAAATCCGTCACCGTCGTGACGCTGGGCGAAAAGAGCGCGGTCGACGTGCGCACCGTGCCGCTGACGCCGCTGCGCGACCTGCGCGAGATCCGCGGCAGCTACGACGAGCTAACCGCACGGAGCTTTTACGAGCACACGACCTACCGCAGCGACTACCTGCACCTGATCCTCACGGACGAGCAGGACGTGTTCGACGCCGTGGGGCGGCTGCGGGCGATCTATCCGTACCTGATGACGCTCGACTACGACAACGCGCGCACGCGCGCCGCCGGGGCGGTGGCAGCGCCGGCAGCCATGGAGCAGCGCACACCGCTGGAGCTGTTCGAAGCGCTGTACCTGCAGCAAAACAACCAGCCCATGAGCGACGAGCAGCGCGCGTTCGCGGCGCAGCTCATGGAGGAGATTCAGGAGGCGCAGCCATGAGACCGCTGAACCTGACCATGTCCGCCTTCGGCCCGTACGCCGGGCGAACGACCGTGGACTTTTCCGTGCTCGGCACGTCCGGGCTCTACCTCATCACCGGCGACACGGGTGCCGGCAAGACGACGATCTTTGACGCGATCACCTACGCGCTCTATGGCGAGGCGAGCGGCGAGAGCCGCGAGAGCTCCATGCTGCGCAGCAAATACGCAACGCCCGAAACGCCGACGTTCGTGGAGCTCACCTTCTTAAACGGCGGCAAGACCTACACCGTGCGCCGCAATCCCGAATACACGCGCCCGAAAACGCGCGGCACGGGCACGACCGTGCAGAAGGCGGACGCCGAGCTGACGATGCCGGACGGCCGCATCATCACCAAGGCGCGCGACGTGACCGCCGCCGTGACGGACATCGTCGGCGTCGACCGGGAGCAGTTTGCCCGCATCGCCATGATCGCGCAGGGGGAATTTCGCAAGCTGCTGCTCGCCCAGACGGACGAGCGCAAGGCCATCTTCCGCCAGATCTTCCACACGGGGCAGTATCAGGCGCTGCAAAACCGGCTCAAGGAGGAAGCGGCCGCGCTCGACCGGCAGTGCGGCGAGCTGGAGGCCGGGCTGCGTCAGGCGGCCGGGAGCATCCGCTGCGACGCGCCGGAGACACTGCCGGACGCGCTGAACACCGACGCGCTGCTCGCGGCGCTGGACACGCTGCTGCACGCGGACGAAGCCGCGCTGACGCAGGCGCAGGCGGAGCACGCGGAGACGGAGACGCAGCGCGAGCAGGTGCTCTCCGACCTCGGCAAGGCGGAGGCGCTCGAGGCCGCGCGCGGGAAACTCGCCGAAGCGGAGAGCGCGTGGACGGAGGCACAGGCGGAAATGAAGGCGGCACAGGCGGCGCTGGACACCGCTACGGCCTCGCAGCCGGAGATCCAGAGCCGGCGGCAGGGCATCACGCGGCTGGAGGACGCGCTGCGGCGGTATGAACAGCTCGACACACTGCGCGCGCAGGCGGAGGCGGAACGCAAACGGCTGGCGCAAAAGCGAAGCGACCTCGACGCGGCGCACGCCCGGACGGACGCGGCCGCGAAGGCACTGGAGACCGCGCGCGGGAAACTGAGCGGGCAGCCGAAGCTGGCCGTGGCCGCCGCGCAGGCCGGGCACGCGCAGGACGCGGCCGCGCAGCGCTGCGCGCAGCTGGCGGCGCTGGAGACGCAGCGGCAGCAGTGCGCCGAGCTGGAAACGGCGCTCACCGCCGCGCAGGTGGAATATCAAAAAGCGGCCGAGGCCGCGCAGGCGGCGCTGGCGCACTACGGCGCGCAAAACCGCGCCTATCTCGACGCGCAGGCGGGCATCCTCGCGCGCACGCTCGTGCCCGGGCAGCCCTGCCCGGTCTGCGGCGCGACGGAGCACCCCTGCCCCGCCGCCGCGCCGGAACAGGTGCCGGACGCCGCCGCGCTCAAGCGCGCGCTCTCGGACAGCGACCGGGCACAGAAAACGGCCGCAGAGCGCAGCGCGCAGGCGGCCGGTCTGCGCGGGCAGCTCGACGCCGTGCGCGGCGCGCTCGCGCAATCGTGCCGGGCGCTGACGCCGCCGCTCGACCCGGACACGCTGGCGGAGACCCTCCCCGCTCTGCGCGCAGCGGCTGCGCGCGACGCCGAAGCGCTCGCAGCGCAGCACACGGCGCAGCAGCAGGCACTCTCGGCGCTGCAGGCGCTGGAGGCTGGCCTGCCGGCGCAGGAGGAAGCGCTCCGGCGGCAGCAGGCAGACATACAGGAACGCGCGCAGGAGCTGTCCGCACGTGCGGCGCGATGCGCGGAGCTGGACGCGGAGACCGAACGCCGCGCACAGGAGCTGCCGCACGAAAACCGCGCGGCCGCGCAGCGCGCGCTCGTCGAGACACGCACGCAGTGCGAGGCGCTGCAGCAGGCGCTGGACACGGCGCGCGAACGCAGCAGCGCGGCACAGTCCGTGCTCGCCGCGCTGACCGGAAAGCGCGACGCGCTGCGCGCACAGATCCAGGCCGCGCCGCCGGCGGACATCGCCGCCCTGCGCACGCGGCGGGATGCGCTGACCGTGCGCGCCGAGCAGCTGCAAAGACAGATCAGCACCTGTGATGCGCGCCTGGAGCAAAACCGCGCGGCCCGCACCGCCATCGACACGCGGCGGCAGCAGCACGCCGCCGTGCGCGCGCGCTGGCAATGGGTGCACGCGCTGGCCGCGACGGCCAACGGCGCCGTGCCCGGCAAGGAAAAGATCATGCTCGAGACCTACATCCAGACCGCGTACTTCGACCGCATCCTTGGCCGCGCGAACACGCGCCTGCTTATCATGTCCGGCGGGCAGTACGAGCTGCGCCGCTGCGCCCGCGCGGGCGACAACCGCAGCCAGACCGGGCTGGAGCTGGAGGTCATCGACCACTACAACGGCACGGCGCGCAGCGTCAAGACGCTCTCCGGCGGCGAGACGTTCGCCGCCTCCCTGTCGCTGGCGCTCGGCCTGTCCGACGAGGTGCAGGCGACCGCTGGCGGCGTGCAGCTCGAGGCCATGTTCGTCGACGAGGGCTTCGGCTCGCTCGACAGCGAGGCGCTGCAGCAGGCGCTCGCCGCGCTCGTGGGCGTGTCGGGCGGCAGCCGCATCGTGGGCATCATCTCCCACGTGGCGGAGCTCAAGGACCGCATCGACCGGCAGATCATCGTGACCAAAGACCGCAGCGGCGGCAGCCGCGTGCAGGTGCAGGCATAAAGCAAAAAAGCCCCGGCAGCCGAAGCTGCCGGGGATATTCTCTGAAGCAGTATCACTCCACGACGAACAGCAGATACCACTGCCCGTCGACCTGGACGAACTCGAAATAAAAGTCGTTGTCCTGCCCGTTTTGATACGTCACGTCGCAGGCGACGATGACATTGTCGTCGATGCGCACACCGAGCTCGCGCTGGATCTCGCGCACGTCGCTGGCGTCGAGACTGTCATCGTCATAGACGTAACAGTCGTCGATGGCCTTGCCGTAGTCATAATACCAGTCGTCGAGCTGGATGAGGGCGGCCTCGCGGCCGGCGGCGGTATCGTCGTCCTGCATGTAGGTGATAACCTCCGGCAGGAAGAGATCGAGCATGGCGTCGGTGTCATCGGCCTTGAAATACGTGAAGTAGCGCTCGAGGAGCCGGTCCACCTCCGCGCCGCCGGCCGTGCTGGGCTCGCCCGCCTGACGGGCGGCGAAAATGCCGGCCAAGACCGCCACGATCACGACCAGCGCGGCAAAGCCGCACAGCAGACCGATGAGCAGCTTCTTCGGCTTGTGCTTCGGGCCGATCTCCGGCGAGGAGACCCCGCCGCCGGGCGCAGGCGCATACCAGTCGCCCTGGCCCTGGGGTGCTTCGGGCGCGGGCATGCCGCAGACGGTGCAAAAACGCGCGCCGGGCGCGAGCCGGCTGCCGCAGCGCGGGCAGATGCCCGGGCCGAACGGAGCTGCCGCGCCGGTGTAGGACGCGTTCGCCGTGTCCTGCTGCGGCGGGACGGACTGCGCCGGGCCGGCGGAAGCGGATCGCGTTGTGTCGGACGGAGCAGACGGTTCCGGCGCGGGCGCGCCGCAGTTGGTGCAAAAACGAACGCCGTCATCGAGCGGCGCGCCGCATTTCGTGCAGGTGCGCGGGGCGGCGGGCTGCGCGGACGCAGTGGGCTCGGCCGGCTGGGATGTCGGCGGGTACGGCGCTTTCGGGGCGACGGGCTGCTCGGGCAGCATGGCGCCGCAGGCGCGGCAGATCACGGCGCTGTCAGACAGCTGCGCGCCGCATTTCGGGCAGAGCATGGCAAGACCTCGTTTCTGTTTCGGATTTTTTCTCATTGTAACATCCGGCTTTCGATTTTACAATCCATTCTTTGCGTGTTATACTCACATTATCTTCTATTCTGATTTTTTCCGGAGGCAACAGATTCATGAACATCACTGCCATCATCTATGACGCCGACGCGCGCCGCACGGCCTACATCCTCGGCACGGTCATCGGCAACTGCAAGCTCTTCCCCGCCGAGCGCGCCCCGCGCGACTGGAGCGGGTACGCAAACGTCATCACCGTCACCGCGGGCGAGGACGGCCCGGTCGTGACCGCCGGGCTGCAAAAGCGCGTGACCTTCCGTCCGAAGGGCGAGGACGAGACCGTCGCCGCGGCCGAACTGATCGGCAAAGCCTTCTGCCCGCCGGAAGCCCCGATGCCGGCGGATGCGCTCAAGGCGCGCATCGACGCCTTTCTGGAGGCGCACAACACGCTCGCGCTGGCGACCGGCTGCGGCAAGTGGGTAAGGTGCACACCGCTGGAATACCTGCGCGTGGACGGCAGGCTCTACATCCTCACCGAGGGCGGGCTGAAGTTCAAGGGCATCTGGTGGAACGGGGCGATCTCCGCCGCCGTGTTTGACAGCTACGCGGGCATGGCGTCGCTCGCCGGGCTGCAGATGACGGGCACGGCCGTATACATCGACCCGCTGAGCGACGAATACCGCAGCGTAATCGAGGCACGCGGCGTGCAGCTGCAGCAGCTGCAGCAGATGCCCGCGATGCTGCACGCGGTGCGGCTGGACATCACGCGCTATGAGCTGCTCGACGGCGCGCTGCGCGCCGATGGCTACGCCGCGCGGCAGGTGCTCGATCTGGGCTGACGTATTCTATTTTTCCAACTGTGCCATACTATGGTTAGGGAGCTCCCGCTCCGAAACCGGACACAGAGGAAGGTGAAACCTTTGCACAAAGCAGGCACGCAGCCGGCCATCCCGGTCGGGCTGGGTATGGCGCTGGTGCACAACCAGCAGGCGCTGGCAAAGTTTTCGGCGCTCACGGACGAGGAAAAGCGCGCGTTCATCGCGGGCGTGCACGGCATCGACTCGCGGCAGGAGATGCGCGCGTATGTCGGCCGGTTCGCAGAAAGCTGAAGATACCCCCGCTGCAAAAATGCAGCGGGGGTATCTTCATGTCTCGAAGAGGATGAGCGTGCAGAGCGTGTCGCCGCTGTAGACGCACACGAAGGGGTTTCCGTCCGACAGGCGATATTTGAGCGTGACGGCATCTACGTCCTTGACCGCCTTCGGATAGACCATGCGGATGCCCGTGAACGCATCGCGCGGCACGGTGTCCGGCAGGGCCTCGAGCGCAAAGTCGAGATACTTCGTGTTATGTACATGGCCGTTGAAGTCAATGTCGCTGCGGCGCAGGGGCAGCGTTTTCTCCCCATCGAAGGCGGCGGGGGCACGCAGGCGCGGCGCGGCGGACGCGAACACGCCGCGCGCCTCCGGCAGATAGGACCGGAAGCGCTGCTGGTCGATGCGGATGATCTTCTGCGCGCGCAGGTCGAACAAAACGAGCCGCGACTCGGCGCACACGAGCTCCGTGCCGCTCTCGTCCGCGAGCGTATAGTCGCGGAAGATGCGCCCGGTGGGCACGCTGTCGCGCACCCAGGTCGTGACGCGCAGGGGCGCCTTGCTGTCCGGCCGGCGCACGATCCGGACGCGCCAGTCGGTCAGCACCCAGGTGATGCCGTTGCGGCTTTCCTCAATGATGTCGTCGCCCGAGCTGTCGGAGTGGCGGCTGGCCGTGTTTTCAAAAATGCGCAGGATCGCTTCATACCCCAGCTTGCCGCTGGGGTCGAAATCGGCGACGCCCGGCTGATATATCTCCGAAAAAAACATAATGATCGCTCCGTAATCGTAAAATTGTGTGCCTTCAGGCGCCCGGCAGGCAGCCGTTTGCGAACATCCAGCTATAGGCCAGCGCCCAGGAACCGAAGAGGTCCGTCTCGTGCAGGGCACGCACCTGCGCGCGCGTATACCACGCCGACTCGATCTCCTCCATGGGATCGGCGCTCGGGCGGAACGTCCCCTCCGCCGTGCCGAAAACGCAGACCGTGCGCTCGTCACCGATGCCGACCGTGCACGCCGCCGGCGGCAGCACGTGCGTGATGGCCGTCAGGTACAGGCCGGTCTCCTCGCGCAGCTCGCGGCGGGCCGCCTGTTCGGGCGTCTCCCCCGGCTCGATGAGGCCGCCGGGCAGGCCGTAGATGCGCTGGCCGAGCTCCATGCGAAACTCGTGGATGAGCGCGATGTGCTCGCGCGCAGCGTCCGTGAGCACCATGACGACCGCGTCCGTGCGGTGGTGCTGCAGGTGCTCGAGCGAGTCGATATTCCGGTCGCGGCTGACCATCTCATACGTGCGCGGGCAGCCGGTGCGGTCGATATAGTGCAGGTCGTAGCGGTGCAGGAACGCGCCGCCGTCCTTCTTTTCAATGTCAACGAATTGCAATGCGGGTCGCCTCTCTGGTCATGATAGCTTAGGATACCACGTTTTGCGCCGGGGTACAACCGGAAATGATAATAGATCAGCCGCTGTCCTTTGACAGCGGCTGATCTGTTGGGGGAAGAAAGAAAGGGAGGATGCGGGGCAGGCCGACCGGCCGCGCCCAGTATGAGGATACCACACCTTTCTTAAAAAATCATGAGTGTCAGCCGGTCTCCGGCAGCGGCACGATGCCGTGCGCGAGCTTGAGCTGCAGCACGCGCAGCACGCTCGCATCGAGCGCATCGGCCGTGAGCGTGCCGTCCGCGAGCGCCTGCTCCACGGCCGCGACCGCACCGGGCACGTCACTGATCTCAAGCAGCATGTCGTTGCCGGCGGCGAGGGCGCGCACGGCCTTCTCCCCGTCGGTATACTGCGCGAGGGCCTGCATCTGCAGCCCGTCCGTGACGATGACGCCGCGGAAACCGAGGTCATAGCGCAGCAGGTTCGTGACGAGCTTGTGCGAGAGGGACGCGGGCGCATCGTCCATCGTCGGCACGGTCAGGTGGCCGACCATGACCATGTCCGCCCCGGCGGCGATGCCGGAGACGAAGGGCTTGAGGTCCTCCTGCCGCAGCTGCGGGAGCGTCTTGTCGACCGTGGCGGCGCCGTTGTGCGAGTCCGTGGCCGTACTGCCGTGGCCGGGGAAATGCTTCAGACAGCAGATGACCCCGGCGTCACGAAAGCCGTGCACGGCGGCGAAAACGAGCGTGGCCGCCTCGTCATAATCATCGCTGTAGGCGCGGTCGCCGATGGCGTTGCTGCGCTTGTTCGTCCAGACATCGGCCACGGGCGCAAAGTCGGTGTTGAAGCCGTAGGCTGCGATGTCGTGCGCGAGGGTCTGGGCATTGTCATACGCGCCCTGCGTGCCGAGACTGCGGTAGCTGTACATGCTGTTTAATTTCGTCGTGCCGACGGTGTTCATCAGGCGCGCGACGCGGCCGCCCTCCTCGTCAACGGTGACGAGCGGGGCCGCGGCGCAGGCAGATGAGAGCGCGGACGTGAGCGCCCGGAGCTGCTCGCCGGAGGTCATGTTGCCCGCCGAGAGCAGAAAGCCGCCGACCGGATAGTCGCGCAGCGCGGCGGCGAGGTCATCCGTCATGGCCGTGACGGCGCCGCCGGACGTGAGCGCCTCGGGGTGCACGATGAGCAGCTGGCAGATCTTCTCGCGCGTGCTCATGCCGTCGAGCAGCGTCTGCGCTGCATCCTTCTGGACGGCAGCGGATGTGCGGGGCGTGGGCTCGGGCTGCGCGGCGGTCTGCCCGCGGCGGACACACACGACCACGAGCAGCACCGCCAGCGCCGCGAGCACGAACAGGTAAATGGCCGCGCGCCAGTTTCGCCTTAAAATTTTCCAAAATGCATTCCATCTCATGTCTCCAGTTTACCGCAGCGGCGGTGAAAACGCAACCACATCCCATCGACGCGGCGGACTTGTTTCGTTCACAATTTCGTGCTATAATAATGGTCAAAATTTCGGGGGCGCGTGCTCCCAGACAGGAGTGCTTTCTTTTATGACAAAAATTGATATTTTCTCCGGTTTTCTCGGCGCCGGCAAGACCACGCTCATCAAAAAACTGATCGCCGAGGCCTACACGGGCGAAAAGATCGTGCTGATCGAAAACGAGTTCGGCGAGATCGCCATCGACGGCGGCTTCCTCAAGGACTCCGGCGTGCAGATCAACGAGATGAACTCCGGCTGCATCTGCTGCAGCCTCGTGGGCGACTTTGCCGACGCGCTGCAGAAGGTGCTCACCCAGTTTCACCCCGACCGCATCCTCATTGAGCCCTCGGGCGTCGGCAAGCTGAGCGACGTCATCCGCGCCGTGCAGGGCGTGCAGTCCGACGAGCTGGTGCTCAACGGCTTCACGACCGTGGTCGACGCGAACAAGTGCAGGATGTACATGAAGAACTTCGGCGAGTTTTTCAACAACCAGGTCGAGAACGCAAGCGCCATCATCCTCTCGCGTACCGAGGGTATCCGCCCCGAGAAGCTCGACGCCGCCGTGGCGCTGCTGCGTGAAAAGAACCCGACCGCCACGATCGTGACCACGCCGTGGACGGAGCTGGACGGCAAGCAGATCCTCGAAACGATGGAGCGGCGCGACACGCTGTCCGCCGAGCTCGAGCACCTCAAGGCCGAGGCCGCCGAGGACGACGACGAGGATGAACACGAGCACCATCACCACCATCACGATGATGACGAGCACGAATGCTGCTGCGGCCACCACCATCACCATGACGATGAGGATGACGATGACCACGAGCATGAACACGAGCATCATCATGACCACGATGAGCACGACCATGACCACTGCTGCAGCCATGACCATGACCACGATGACCACGATCACGACGAGCACGACCACGACCACTGCTGCGGCCATCACCACCATCACCACCACGCGGACGAGGTGTTCACGAGCTGGGGCACCGAGACGCCGCGCAAATACACCGACGACGAGATCCGCACCGCGCTCGACGCGCTCATCAACGAGCACCGCTACGGCGTCGTGCTGCGCGCCAAGGGCATCGTGCCTGCGACCGACGGCGGCTGGATCCACTTTGACTACGTGCCCGGCGAATCCGACGTCCGCCGCGGCAGCGCACAGGTCACCGGCCGCGTGTGCGTGATCGGGTCGCACCTGGCCGAGGATGCACTGAAGGAGCTGTTCCACATTGGCTGACACGAAACAGCAGGCGCCGGATCTGCCGGTATACCTGTTCACCGGCTTTCTGGAGGCCGGCAAGACGAAATTCATCCAGGAGACGCTCGAGGACAACCGCTTCCACAAGGGCGAGCGCACGCTGCTGCTGCTGTGTGAAGAGGGCGAGGAAGTCTACGAGCCGGACAAGTTCTGCGCCGGGAACGTCTATGTGCGCAACATCGACGAGGAGTCCGACCTCACGGTCGAACACCTGAAGGCGCTGCAGGACGAGATCCGCCCCGAGCGTGTGCTTGTGGAGTTCAACGGCATGTGGATGCTCGACTCGCTCTACGGCAACCTGCCGGAGGGCTGGGCGGTCGCGCAGGAATTCCTGTTTTGCGACGCGACGTCGTTTTTGAGCTACAACGCGAATATGCGCCAGCTCACGGTGGACAAGCTCAAGAGCGCCGAGCTCGTCGTGCTCAACCGCTACAACGACAGCATGGACCGCATGGAGATGCACCGCGTCATCCGCGCCATCTCCCGCCGGTGCGACATCGCGTATGAATACACCGACGGCAAGGTCGTGTACGACGACATTGAAGATCCGCTGCCGTTCGACCTTGACGCCCCGGTCGTCGAGATCGAGGACCGCGACTTCGCCATCTGGTACCGCGACATGTCCGAGGAGCCGAAGAAGTACGACGGCAAGACCATCGAGGTCAAGTGCCGCTGCCTCGTGCGCAAGAACGTGCCGAAGGGCTGCTTCATCGCCGGGCGGCACATCATGACCTGCTGCGTGCAGGACATTCAGTTCGCGGGCGTCATCTGCGTTTGGGATCGCGCCGACGAGATCCGCAACGACGAGTGGGCCATCATCACGGCCCGGCTGGACTACAAGTTCCACCGCGCCTACGGCCGCAAGGGCCCTGTGTTCACGGTGCAGTCCGTGCAGGAGGTCGAAAAGCCGGAAGAACCGGTGGCCACGTTCTATTAAGTTTATAAAGTTTATAAGCACGAAAAATCAGCCGCCCGGTGGGCGGCTGATTTTTCTTTGCCGAAATTCAGTTCTCGCGGTCCTCGGCCGTGGACAGCAGGACGCGGTCGTTATCGAAGGCCTCGCCCGCCTTGGCGGCGAAGGCATCGAGCAGGCCCTGCACGGTCATGTCCGCGCGCTCCGGGCCGGAGACATCGAGCACGATGCGGCCGGCGTCCATCATGAGCGTGCGCGTGCCGAGCTCGAGCGCCTGGTGCATATTGTGCGTGATCATGAGGCAGGAGATGCTGCGCTCCGACACGACGCTGCGCGTGAGCGCGAGCACCTTATCGGCCGTGACGGGGTCGAGCGCGGCGGTGTGCTCGTCGAGCAGCAGCAGCTCGGGCGTGACCATGGTGGCCATGAGCAGCGTCAGCGCCTGGCGCTGGCCGCCGGAGAGCAGGCCGACGGGCGTGTTCATGCGGTCCTCCAGCCCCATGTCGAGCTGGGCGAGCGCGTCACGGAAAAAGTCGCGGTCGCGGCGTGTCACGCGGCGGAAGGACTTATGCTTTTCCGGCGAGCGGAGGTAGGCCACGGCGAGGTTTTCCTCGATGGTCATGTGCGGCGCAGTGCCCTTGAGCGGATCCTGGAACAGGTGGCCGATGCGGCGGCTACGCTTGTGCGACGGCAGGAACGTGATGTCCCGCCCGTCGAGCGTGATCGTGCCGGCGTCGACGTAAAACACACCGGCGATGGCATTGAAGAGCGTGCTCTTGCCGGCGCCGTTCGAGCCGACGATGGTGGCAAACTCCCCGTCGGCCAGCCGGAGCGAGAGGTCGGACAGGGCGCGCTTCTCGTTGACGGTGCCGGCGTTGAACGTCTTGGAAATATGGGAAACTTCAAGCATCGGTCTCGTCCCCCTTTCCGGACAGGGCGCGCAGCTTGCGGGCGTTGGACTTGATCTTCGCCAGATGGACGTAGTCCTTCATGTTCGGCGCGGCGATGGCGACGGCCACGATGACGGCGGACACGAGCTTGAAATACTCGGCCGAGATGTTCAGCCGCAGCGCCAGCGCGATGATGAAGCGGTAGACGATGCTGCCGAGCACGACGCAGACGACGCGCTTGCCCACGCTGCCGCGGCGGCCGGCAAAGACCTCGCCGATGATGAGGCTCGCCAGCGCGATCGTGACCATGCCGGTGCCGAGGTTGATGTCGCAAAACTTGTTGTATTCCCCGATCAGGCAGCCGGACAGCGCCGTGAGGGCGTTGGCCAGGCACAGGCCGATCGTGATGGTGGCTTTCGGATTGATGGAGGAAGCGCTGACCATATCCAGACTGTCGCCCGTGGCGCGGATGGACAGGCCGATGGACGTGCCGAAAAAGCGGATGAGCACGAGCACGAGCACGGCCGCGATGAGCGCGAGCAGGATCAGCCGGCTCCACTGCCCGCCGACAAGGCCCTTGAAGAGCGAAAACACCGTGTCGACCCCGGTGATGGACACGTTGGACGAAAAGCCCATGACCGCGAGGTTGATCGTGTAGAGGCCGGTGTTCGAGATGATGCCGGCGAGGATGCTCTCAACGCCGAGGCGCGTCTGCAAAAAGGCCGTAACGTAGCCCGAGAGCATGCCCGCCGCCATGGCCGCGAACAGCGCGAGGATCGGGTGGCCGGCGATGGTGAGCATAGCGCCCACGGCGCAGCCGAGCGTGAAGCACCCGTCCGTGGACAGGTCGGCGATATTCAGGATGGAAAAGCTGATGAACAGTGCCAGCGCGACGAGGCCGTAAATGAGGCCGACCTCGAGCGCCGTCTGCAAAACGGTCAGCATGGAACTCCCTCCTTCGGGATGTCAGATATCAGTCAAAATTCTGCTGCGTGGTCGTCTCGAGCACGGAGCTGCACTTGCCGTCAAACGCCTGCTTGACAGCCGCGAGGTCGTAGCCGAGGGCGGCGCAGCTTTCGGTGTTGATCATGGCGATGCCGTTATCGAACGTGGTCACGGGCAGCGTGGCGGGGTCTTTGCCGTCAACGAGCACCTGCACGACCATGTCGGCCGTGATCGTGCCGAGCTTGGTGTAATCCACACCGTAGCCGACGAACGCGCCGTTGAGCGCGAAGGAGTCCGCGCCGCAGTACTGCGGGATCTTGGCATTGAGGAACTTCTCGTAGATGGCGAGCTCGGCGGTCATGATGGTGTTGTCGGTCGGGGTAAAGACGGCGTCGACCTTCTCGGCGATGAGCGCATCGACGGCGGAGGTGACTTCATCGGTGGTGGTGCCGGTCTTTTCCACGCAGCGGATGCCCTTGCCCTCGAGGTAGGCCTTCGCGTCCTCGATCGGCTGCTTGGAGGAATCCTCGCTCTTGGAGTAGAGCAGGCCAACGGTCTTGGTGTCCGGGTTCTGGGCGAGCATCAGGTCGAGCAGGCCCTTGGTGTTGAGCGCGTCGCTCGTGCCGGTGATGCGGCCGCCGGGTGCGTCGAGCGAATCAACAATGCCGGCGCCGACGGGGTCAGACACGGCGGAGAAAACGATGGGGATCTCGGTGTCCTCGGTAGCGGACTGCATGATCTTCACGGCCGGCGTTGCGATCGGGACGATGAGGTCCACGCCCTTGCTGACGAGCTCGGCGCCGATCTGGTTAAGCGTCGTGCCGTCGGCCTGGCCGTTGTAGAGCGTGTAGTCGAACTTCACGCCCAGCTCCGTGGCCTTCGCGTCGAGCTCGGCCTCGATGGCCGCCTCGATCTGGTTGAGGGACGCATCATCCACAAACTGGACGATGCCGACCTTATAGGTCTTGCCATCGGCCTTGGTGTCCTCGGTCTTGCTGCCGCAGGCGGACAGGCCCATGAGCGCGGTGACGGCGAGCACGCCGCCGACGATCTTCTGGAAAGTCTGATTCATAATATATTCTCCTTCTATATTGAAAGCGGTTGGTTTTGAACTGTTCGGATACGGTCTGACGCGGCAAAAATTCTCCGGCAGCCACGCCATCGTCTGGTTTTGCGGGTCATCTGCATCCCTCCTGCGGTAATTTGAGCAATAAAAAAAGCCTCGTCCACGAAACGGTTCCATCCGTTTCATGGGACAAGACTGTAACTCCTGCGGTGCCACCCATGTTGGCGCTCATGCGCCCACTTTGCACGTACGATCATACGCTCCGCCGGATAACGGCCGCGGCCACCGTCGCCCCTCATGCTGCTGCAATCGGTTTGCCCTCACGAGTCCATTCGCCACCCGTCCGCTGCAGCGCTTCCACCGTCCGCTGCTCTCTGAAAGCTTCGTGAATGGGTACTCCTCTCGGTCATCGGTTTCTCGATGGTGTTACTCTACCACTTCCCGCGCCGGATTGCAAGCCCCATTTTCACGAATCTGCACCCGTTTTTCGGGAAATCTTTTGCGCATTGCGCACAAACGTCCCTGACCGGCGGTCAGGGACGCTTGCGTGTGTCAAACTCTGCGAGGCTGTTGGGGCTGTCCGGTCGCCGCAGCGTTAATTTCCGGTGTAGACGAAAGCGTTCGGCAGCGTGCGCCCGGCGGTGAGCGCTGGGTTGGAGCTGCGCATGATGTACTTGCCCTTGTACCAGATCATGGCGCTGGTGCCGCCGTCGAGGTTCATGGCCTGCATGCAGTCATGCTTGGCCATGATGGCCGCGCAGTCCGGCACGCTGATGCCAACCGACGTCGTGAGCCGGCCCTCGACGAGCAGGGCGATGATCTCGCCGTACTTCGACTGGCCGAGGCAGGCGCGCGGCTGCAGGTCGGAGAAGCCGCTGCGGGCGTTGACGACCGTCTCCCCGTCGATGATCATGGCGGGCGAGAACTCGACCGCGTCCGTCGTGTCGGGCGAGACCGAGGAATCGCTGTCGCGGATGTAGATGCGGTTGTCCTTATGCAGCTCGAGGCGCTTATAGCCGTAGCCCATGTGGCCGCCGTAGGACTTGCCGTTGCACATGGCGTAGCCCGCGAGGGTGCCGCCGTTGCCGGTGCCGCCCGGGTCGATGAAGCCCGAGCCGGTCATGCCGATGACGCCGCCGTGGGCCTCGGCGATCTTGCCGCAGACCTGGCCGACGCTGCCGAGCGTGGACGCGGCCTGCAGGCTCAGGCGCGACGGGTCTTTCATAATAACGAGCACGCCGCGGTAAGTGCTGCCTTTCACGCGCGCGATGAGGATCTTGTTGCGCGCGTCGATCGCAAGCACCTGCTCGCCCTGGATGGTGCGGATGCTGGTGCCGTCAGCCGTGAGGGCGGACTTGTCGATGTTGATGCGGCTCCAGCCGGCGGCGAGGGCGTCGGGATGCTCCTTGACATACGCCTGCATGCTCGGCACATTGACCTCCCAGAAGAGGTTGTAAAACGCGATCTCTTCCTTGCTCATGCCCTCGGTGTTCGTGAGCGTCGGGTTGCGGGACTCGGACTCGCCTTCGTCCCACTCGCTGTTGATGCCGATCTGCGCCTCCCTGGCGGCCTCCATTTCGGCGAGGACCTTGTCAATGACGCTGCGTGGGATGAACGCCGTGGCCAGCCACTGGTGGCTGAGCGTGTTCATGGCCGTCTGGATATAGGCCGTGCGCCACTTGGCGATGAACGGAATGTCGGAATAGACCGCCGTCAGATACAATCCGGCCAGGATGGCCAGCACGAGGAACAAAATGAGCAGCCGGCGGCCGAGGCTCTTTTTCTTCTTCGGCTTTTTGGCCTTTTTCGCCTTGCGGCCGTGCTTGCCGGCCGCGGCCGGGGCGGCCTGCGGCGGGCGGCGGCGGGCATCCAGCGCGCTGCGGCGCGGCCGGGCGGCGTCATCTGTCCACTGGCTGGCATAAGCCTGCTGCGCCGGACGCTGCTGGGCGGGGCGCTGCTGGGCCGGACGCTGCTGGGCCGGACGCTGCTGGGCCGGACGCTGCTGGGCCGGGCGCTGCTGTGTCGGGCGCTGCTGGGCCGGACGCTGCTGGGCCGGGCGCTGCTGTGTTGGGCGCTGCTGGGCGGTATCGGAAGCGGGCCGCTGCGTGCCCGTGGGGCGCGGCGGCGAGGAAAACAGCTTCAAGAGGCGACTCCTCCTTTATGTACGGGAGATTACGAAGGGCTTGACGGCCGGGCGCGGAAAATGTTCCGCACGCCGCGGGAAAAACGGGAAGGCCCGCCGAGCGAGCCTTCCCGGAAACGTGCAGGGGTGCGGCCGCTCAGCAAAGCTGCGCGCCGGCGGGCACGCTGTCATCGAGCATGAGCAGGTTGAGCTTGCCGTCCTTCTCGGCCGAGAGAAGCATGCCGTTGGAGGCCATGCCCATCATCTTGCGCGGCGGCAGGTTCAGGATCGCCACGACGGTCTTGCCGACGAGCTCCTCGGGGCGGTAGTACTTGGCGATACCGGAGAGGATCTGCCGGTCGGTGCCGCTGCCGTCGTCGAGCGTGAAGCACAGGAGCTTATCGGACTTTTTCACCGGCTCGCACTTGAGGACCTTGCACACGCGCATGTCGCACTTGGAAAAGTCGTCAATCGTCACATCCGGCAGCACGGGCGCGGACTTGGGCGCGGCGGCCGCTTCCTTCGCGGCCTTGAGTGCCTCGAGCTCGGCGATCTCCTTGGCCATGTCGATGCGCGGGAAGAGCGTCTCGCCCTTGTGCACCGTGACGTCCGCGGGCAGCACGCCCCAGACGGCGGCATTGTCCCACGTGGTCTGCTCTGCCGCGGCGCCGATCTGCGTGAAGGCTTTCGCGCAGCTGTTGGGCATGAAGGGCAGCAGCAGCGTGACGGTGATGCGCAGCGTCTCGAGCAGGTTATACAGCACCGTGGCCAGGCGCGCGCGCTTGCTCTCGTCCTTGGCGAGGACCCAGGGCGCCGTCTCGTCGATATACTTATTGGCGCGGGAGATGACCTTGAACACCTCGATGAGCGCCTGCTGCGTGCCGAAATTGTCCATATAGCCGGCATACGTCCCGCGCAGGGAGGATGCCATGGCGATGAGCTCGTCATCGAGCGCATCGTGCTCGCGCTCGGCCGGGAGCGTGCCGCCGAAGTACTTGATGACCATGGCGACGGTGCGGCTCAGGAGGTTGCCGAGGTCGTTGGCGAGGTCGGTATTGATGCGGGAGATGAGCAGCTCGTTGGAGAAGTTGCCGTCACTGCCAAGCGGGAACTCGCGCAGGAGGTAATAGCGCAGCGCGTCCACACCGTAGCGCTCGGCGAGCAAGACGGGGTCGACGACGTTGCCCTTCGACTTCGACATCTTGCCGCCGCCGAGCAGCAGCCAGCCGTGGCCAAAGACCTTCTTCGGCAGGGGCATGCCCATGCTCATGAGCATAGCCGGCCAGATGATGGAGTGGAAGCGCACGATCTCCTTGCCGACCATGTGCACGTCGGCGGGCCAGAACTTCTCGTAATCGTCGTACTTGTCGTTCAGGAAGCCGAGGGCCGTGCAGTAGTTGAACAGCGCGTCGACCCAGACGTAGACGACGTGGCCGGGGTCAAAATCGACCGGGATGCCCCACGTGAAGCTCGTGCGCGACACGCACAGGTCCTCGAGGCCGGGGTCGATGAAGTTTTTGATCATCTCGTTGACGCGGCTGGCAGGCTCGAGGAACGTGCCGCTGAGCAGCAGCTCGCGCACGGGCTCGGCATACTTCGACAGGCGGAAGAAGTACGCCTCCTCCTCGGCATAGTGCACCTCGCGGCCGCAGTCCGGGCATTTGCCGTCGACGAGCTGGCTCTCGGTCCAGAAGCTCTCGCACGGCGTGCAGTACATGCCGGAATACTTGCCCTTATAGATATCGCCCTTGTCGTACATCTTCTTGAAGATGCGCTGCACGGCCTCGACATGATAATCGTCCGTCGTGCGGATGAAGCGGTCGTTGGAGATGTTCATCAGCTTCCACAGCGCGCGCACGCCGCCGGGGCCTTCGACGATGTTGTCCACGAACTGCTTGGGCGTGACGCCGGCAGCCTCGGCCTTCTCCTCGATCTTCTGGCCGTGCTCGTCCGTGCCGGTCAGGAACATGACGTCATAGCCGCACATGCGCTTGTAGCGCGCGATCGCATCGGTCGCAACCGTGCAGTAGGTGTGGCCGATGTGCAGTTTGTCCGAAGGGTAATAGATCGGGGTCGTGATATAAAACTTTCCTTTGCTCATACTGCATTCTCCTCTGTATTAGTCTTCACCGGCGTCACCGGGGTCGTAGACGGACGGATAGGGCGTCGGCTGCGGCTGCGGCGTGGGGGTGGGCTTCGGCGCGGTGCTGGGGGTGGGCGTCGGCTGCGGCGCGGTGCTGGGGGTGGGCGTCGGCTTCGGCGTGGTGTCGTGCGAATGGTAGGTGCTGTTGGCCTCGAGCGTGTGGCTGATCTGCTTGCCGTCCTTATCGTAGACCGTGCGGTAGGTCGTGGCACGCAGGCCGTTGGCGGTGTAGCTCATCTTGACGTAGCTGCCGTCCACATCCGTGCCCCAGATCTCGACCGTGACGCTGCCGTTTTGGACATACGCCTTGATCTCGATCGGATAGTCGCGGTTGTTCGTAAACTTGAACTCCGGCCCGCCCCAGCTGACCGTGGCGTCCATGCCGGGCTCGATATAGGCCACGGGGAAGTAGTGGCTGGTGCGGGTGTTGATCTTGAGGTTCGAGACCATGGCGCAGTAGTACAGCGTGGACGACACCTGGCAGATGCCGCCGCCGACCTCCTGCACGACCTGGCCGTTGGAATAAGCGCCGGCCTCCTTGAAGCCGTTGGCCTTCGTGCGCTGGCCGACGACGTCGTTATACGAAAACGTCTGGCCGGGCTGGAGAATGACGCCGTTGATCTTCTCGGCGGCGAGCTTCACGTTCGTGATGCGGTTGCTGCTGCTGCCGGAGAGCGAGGTGGTCTTCGTGGCGAGCTTGTCGGCCAGGAGGTGCTGCTGCAGACGCTCCTGCGTCATCTCGGGCTGCGTGAGCGTGGCCGGGATGGTGACGGTATCGCCGTTGGCGGCCGCGTCCCACAGGGGCTGGGCGGCGGCCACGTCAAACTGGATACCGACCTTGCTCTCGGTGGCGGACTGGGTCTCGGGGTCGTAGCCTGCGTTGACCGGGTCGCCGCAGACGGCGTCGTGCAGCTCCTGCAGCGTCATCTTGTCATCGCCGCTCATGTCGACCGGGTAGGCCGACGTGCCGAACTTGCCGGCGCGGATGTCGCTGAGCACGCGGTCGGCGACGGCGGCGGGGTCGAGCGTGATCATGCTCGCGCCCTTGACGACGAGGATGGCGCTGTGCGCCTCGTCGATCTCGATGCTGCCGGCGGAGAGGCTGACGTTGATCTCGGCGGCCTCGCGCTCGATGCGCGTGCGCAGGGCGTCGGCGTCCATGTCGGCAAGGTTGTCCGAGGCGACGTCATGCCCCTTGAAGGCGCAGCGCAGCCACGTGAAGAAGTTGGTGAACACATTGCCGCTGCGGCCGTAGGCATAGGCCGTCTCGGCGGCGGCATCGGGCGTGGCGTCAAAGCCGATCTCCGTCGCGGTGACGGTGATAGACCGGTTGCCGGGGAAGGTCATGGTGAGCACCGGGGCGCTCATATCGTCCCAGCCGGCGGCGCGGATGGCGTCCGCCGCGGCGGACTGCGTCATGCCGCCGACGTCCGTGCCGCAGACAGAGACGTTCGGGAAAATGGCGCTCTTTTTCGCCACGAGCACCATGCCGACGGCGCCCGCCGCCACGAGGACGGCCAGCACGATGAGCACGACGCGCACGGCGATCCGGCCGCCGCGGCCGCGCGGTTTTTTCTCTTTGGGCGCCGGCTGCTGCCGGACGTCGGGCGCGCCGCGGCGCGCCGGCTGCTCCTGCCGGGGCACGGGCGGGCGCTGGGCCGCCGCCTGCTTCGGCGCGGCGGCGCGGCGGGCAGCCGCCTCGCTCTGCGTGGAACGGTTGGCGGTACTGCGGTGTGCCGAGCGCTCCTGCGCTGCGAAATCCGCCGCCTCGCGGCGAGCGGCCGCGCTGCGCTTGGAAGTGTTGCCGTTGAGTTTCATTTACTCGAATCCCTGTCTTTCCCTGTCAAAATCGGATTATTCAGATATGTATTGCGGAACGCTTCCGCCTCGCTGGGCGGGAGCTTGGCGCGGGGCTGCCGTTCGATCTGCGGCTTCATCCACGGATTGTGCTCGGCCTTGCGCTCGGTCTGCGCCTCGAGGAGCTTGCCGATGAGCACGTTCGAGATGAGAAAGCCCGCCGGCGTGAAATGCCAGCGCTCCCCGTCCGCGACGGCCCAGCCGGAACGGACGAACGTTTCCAACTGCTGCGCGATGCCGGAAAAATCGCTGCGGTACAGCCGCGCATACTCCGCGCGCGACACGCCGTGCACGGTGCGCATGCCGAGCATGAGATACTCCGCCGCGCGCTCGAAATCGCCGATGGTCTCGTACTCGTCGATCATGTCCTCGCCGTGGAGGACGCCCGCGATGTAGCGGTCGAGGTCGCGCACATAGCTGTAGCGCGTGCGGCCGATGCACGAGTGCGCGCCCGGGCCGAAGCCCATATAGTCGTCGAGCTGCCAGTACTTCAGATTATGCCGGGATTCATAGCCCGGTATGCTGAAATTCGAGATCTCATACTGTTCATAGCCGTAGCGCCGCAGCTCATCGACCATGCACAGGTACATGTCCGCCTGCTCGTCGTCCGACGGGATGAGGGGCGAATCCTTCAGCTCGTACATGGGCGTGCCCTCCTCGAGCTTGAGCCCGTAGCCGGAGATGTGCTCCGGGCGCAGGGCGATCGCCTTGGCGAGCGTGTCCGCCCAGTCGCTGCGGGTCTGGCTGGGCAGGCCGTAGATGAGATCGAGGCTGACGTTGTCAAACCCCGCGGTGCGGGCATTTTTCACGGCCATCTCCACCTGGTGGAAGCTGTGGCGGCGGCCGATCATTTTCAGGATATCATTGTTGGCCGACTGCATACCGATGCTCAGGCGGTTGAAGCCCGCCTTGTGCAGGGCGCGCAGGTCGTGCAGGCGGACGCTGTCCGGATTGACCTCGACCGTCACCTCCGCGCGCTTGAGCAGGCGGCCGGTGGCCTTGACGGCGTCGAGCACCTCGATGAGGCGCGCCGCGCCGTAAAAGCTCGGCGTGCCGCCGCCAAAATACACCGTGTCGATGTACGCCGGGGCGATGCGCCCGGCGCTCTCTTCGATGTGCTCGAGCAGGGCGTGCTGATAGTCCGCCATGCGGTCGGCCGCGCCGGCGCAGGAATAAAAATCGCAATAGCCGCACTTGCTCGCGCAAAACGGGATGTGGATATAGATACCGAGACGCGGTTCCATAGACAGCTCCTTACATGGGGATGCCCCGGCCGCCGGAGTGCGGCGGCCAGGGGGATAGATCGGATCAGATGAGCGTGCAGACGAGCTCGGAATACGCGGCCGGATCCTCAAGCGGCTCGCCCGCGATGAGCAGCGCCTGCGCGTGCAGGATCTTGGCGATGCGGGCGGCCTTGTCCTTGTCGCCGGCGTCGAACGCTTCCTTCATGGCCTGATAGGCGTGGTGGTTGGCGTTGAGCTCGAGCACACGGATGGCGCGGATATCGGTCGGCGCGCCGGGCATGCTCTTGAAATAACGCTCCATCTCGAGCGTGACGCCGCCCTCCGTGCTCAGGCACACGGCGCTGGACACGAGCTTATTCGACAGGCGCACGGACGCGACCTGGTCGCCGAGCGTCTCCTTGACGAAGTCGAGCAGATCCTTGTCCTCGGCCTGCTTGGCCTCGGTCTCCTTCTTCTCTTCCTCGGTCTCGAGGCCGAGGTCGTCGGTCGCAATGTTGCAAAACGGCTTGTCGGCGTAGGTCTTCATGGTGTCGACGAAGTACTCGTCGATCTGCGAGGTCATGCACAGGACATCGTAGCCCTTTTCATGCAGCTGCTCTGCCTGCGGCAGGCTGAGCAGACGCTTGACGTTCTCGCCGCAGGCGAAGTAGATCTTCGTCTGCTCGGCGGGCATGGCGTCGACATATTCCTTGAGAGAGACGAGCTTCGTCTCGCTCGTGTGGTAGAGCAGCAGATCCTTGATCTCGTCGACCTTGTCGCCCGTCTCGGTGACGGCGCCGGCACGCAGCATCATGCCGAAGGCGGCGTGGAACTGCTCGTACTTCTCGCGGTCGTTGGTCATGAGCTTCGTCAGCTCGGACTTGATCTTCTTGCCGAGGTTCGTGGCGATGAGCTTGAGCTGGCGGTCGTGCTGGAGCATCTCACGCGAGATGTTCAGCGACAGGTCGGGCGAATCGACCACGCCGCGGGCAAACGCATAGCACGGCGGCAGGAGGTCGGTGCACTTGTCCATGATCATGACGCCGGAGCTGTAGAGCTCGAGACCGGGGTCGGATTCGCGGGTGAACATGTTCGCCGGAGCCTTGGCCGGGATGAACAGCAGCGCGCGGTAGGAGATCAGGCCCTCGGCGTTGACGCGGATGACGGCCAGCGGGTCGTCCTTGTCGTGGAACTTGTCCTTATAAAACGCGATGCACTCCTCATCCGTCGCTTCCTTGCGGCTGCGCTGCCAGATGGGGACCATGCTGTTGATGGTCTGCTCCTCGGTCTTCGTGACCATCTCCATCTTCGGCTCGCCCTTTTCGTCCTTCTCGCCGGTGTCGACCCAGTCGCTCTGCTCGACGTCCATGACGATCGGCCAGCGGACATAGTCGGAATACTTGCGGATGAGCATCATGAGCTTCCAGTTTTCGAGATAGGTGGAGTACTTCTCGCCGGACTCGTCTTCTTTGATGTGCATGATGACGTCCGTGCCGACAGTGTCCTTCTCGGTCTCGGTGATGGTGTAGCCGTCTGCGCCGGTGCTGACCCACTGGTAGGCCGTGTCGCTGCCGTAGGCGCGGGTGACGACCGTGACCTTGTCGGCGACCATGAACGCGGAATAGAAGCCGACGCCGAACTGACCGATGATGTCGATGGCGGCATCCTCCTGCGCGTTCTCGCCGAGGCCGTCCTTGAACTTCAGCGAGCCGCTGCGCGCGATGACGCCGAGGTTGCTGTCGAGCTCCTCCTTCGTCATGCCGATGCCGTTATCCGACACCGTGATCGTGCGCGCGTCCTTATCCGGGGTGACGCGGATCTTGAAATCGCTGCGCGCCATGCCCACGTTTTCATCCGTGAGCGACTGGTAGCAGAGCTTGTCGATCGCGTCCGAGGCGTTCGAGATGATCTCGCGCAGGAAGATCTCCTTGTGCGTGTAGATCGAGTTGATCATCATGTCGAGCAGTTTTTTCGACTCGGCCTTGAATTGTTTCTTTGCCATATCTATGCCTCCAAAAATTTTATTACACCTTCAGATCCGCACCGGCCTGCATGCAACAGCGGCCCACGGTACAGATTTTAATATTATAGCACATCGGCCGTTTTTTTCAACACCTGCCGCCAGAATAATTGGGATTGTGCGGCCCGTTTTTCATGGTATAATAGGGTGTTAAGAAAAAAATAAGATTCTGTGAGGTGGCTCCCATGAACGATCTGAAAGACCTGCTCGATGCGCGCCTGTTCCTGCTGGACATGGACGGCACGCTCTACCTCGGGGACGATGTGTTCCCCGGCGCGGTCGACTTCATCCACACGCTGGCCGATACCGGACGGCAGTACATTTACCTGACCAACAACTCCTCGCGCGCGGGCACGGACTACATCACGCGCCTGCGGCGTCTGGGCTTCCCGTGCGAGGCTGAGAACGTGTTCACCTCCGGCATGGCGACGGCGCTGTACCTCAACCAGCACTACGCGGGCAAACCCGTGTACCTCGTCGGCACGCAAGCGTTCCGCCGCGAGCTGCTCAGCTACGGCATCCCGCTCGTGGACGACGGCGCGGAGATCGTCGTGGCCGGGTTCGACACCGAGCTCGTGTACGAAAAGCTCGACAAGGCCGTGCACTTCCTGCGCCGCGGCGCGACCTTCATCGCCGCCAACCCCGACTGGGTCTGCCCCATGCCGGCCGGCGAGGTGCTGCCCGACTGCGGGAGCATCTGCGCGCTGCTGACCGCTGCCTCCGGCGTGCAGCCGACCTACATCGGCAAGCCGAACCGCAACATGGTCGATGTTATCTCGGCGCAGACCGGCGTGCCGAACGCGCAGATCTGCTGCGTGGGCGACCGGATCTACACCGACATCGCCGTGGCCGTGAATGCGGGCGCGCAGAGCGTGCTCGTCATGTCCGGCGAGACGGACGAGGCGATCCTCAAAGCGTCCGACGTGCAGCCGAAATACGTCCTGCGCGACGTGGCAGAGCTGGCGCAGATCCTGCGCGGCGGCGCAACGGCGTAAAAAAATTCAAAAAACGTTTGAAAATCGCTTGACATATTCGGACACAAATGTTAGGATGTGTTCAGTAAACATCGTTTTTGCAAATGATGTTGCGAATCCCTCGTTTGTGTTCTCTCTTCCACTTTGCAGCGTCCGGGTCTGCATCCGCCGCGGACGTGCAAGCACAAGCAAACAACAGCAGCCACGCCGGCGAACGCCGGTGTGGCTGCTGTTGCTTTTTCATCGTGTGTAAACGTGATACATGAGGTACTGGCAGAAACCAAAACGCTTCCACCTCATCCGCCTGACGGCGATGCAAAGATCTCATCCGAGGCGGGCCTTGCCCCCTCGGGCTCCCCTGCGACTCAGATATCGGCGCGGAACCATGCACCGGGGCGGTAGTGCTCGAAGATGACGATGTCATAATCGCGCTCGTGCGTCCAGGCGCGGCTCGTCCAGCCGGCGCGCGCGGCGCCCATGGCCTCACACAGGCGCACGCTCAGCGGCTTCGGCCCGATCTTGTAGGCGATGAACTGCGGGCGGGCGATCACGTTCGTGAGCACGTTTCCGACGATGGCGGCCGCGGGCTTATTGAGCGCCTTGCCGTAGTCCTTCGGCGGCTGGCTGAGCTGGCCGCGCAGGATATCGGGCGCGTTGCGCCGGAACCACGCGACGATCGTGGGGTCAAAGCTCTCGACGCAGTACGGCCCGCCGTAAGTACGCAGGGCGGCGAGCGTCAGCGCGCACAGGCGGCGGTTATTGTGCCCGCGCTTGACCTCGAGCAGCAGCGGCACGCGGCCGCCGAGCGCTTCGAGCGCCTCGGCAAAGGTCGGGATGACGCAGTCGGTATCGCCGAGGCGCAGCGCGCGCAGCTCGGCGAGCGTGAAATCATCAATGACGCCCGGCACGCCGCACATGCGCTCGAGCGTATCGTCGTGGAACACGACGAGCTGGTCGTCCGCCGTCAGGTGCACGTCCATCTCGACGGCGTAGCCCGCCTCGGCCGCGGCGCGGAAGGCCGGGAGCGAGTTTTCCGGCACGGTGCCGTCCTCGGTGTGCAGGCCGCGGTGCGCATAATTGCGGTACAAAAACGGGGCTTTCTGCGCGCGCGTGGCGCGGCCCGGCGCGACGAGAAACGCAAACGCACCCGCGCAGGCGGCGGCCGGTGCGGCGATCTTGCAGGCAGTTTTCCAATTCATAACGAGTCCTCCTTTCGGCGGTGCGGACCGCCGGTTTGCTTTGTCCTTATTAAACAACAATTTCTGCTTTTCGTCAAATGCCTGTTGAATTGCCGGGCAAGGTATTGTAGAATGAGACAAATCCGATAGAGACTGATGGAGGTAATCCTGTGAAGCTCAACTACAAGCGCACCATCTGCGTTGGCTTTGCCTTTTTCCTGATCTGCGCCTTCTGGCAGGCGTATGACAACACCATCCCGCTGATCCTGACGAACAAGTTCGGCATGTCGCAGGCGTGGTCCGGCGTCATCATGGCGCTCGACAACATTCTGGCGCTGTTTCTGCTGCCGCTGTTCGGCGCGATCTCCGACAAGCACACCGGCAGGCGCGGCCGCCGCACGCCGTTCATCGTCTTCGGCACGATCGTCGCGGCCATCGCGTTCATCAGCCTGTCGCTCGTCGACGATGCGCAGCTGAAAAGCATCGACGCGGCCGCCGCCATCGACGATCCCGCTGCGCTACGCGTCGTGTACCAGCAGGAGGCCGACCGCACGCTCAAGACCCCCGACGGCGAGACGTTCGTGCTCGAGGACACGTTCACCGAGGACGAATTTGCCGCCATCACGAGTCAGGTCACAAACGCCGAGGGCAAGACCGTGACGAACCACGACTACACGAACTATGTCGTGCCCGCGCGCCAGGCCTATGCCCACCAGACGACCGTGCAGCACCCCGGCGCGCTCATCGGCTTTATCGTGCTGCTGCTCGTCGTGCTCGTGGCCATGGCCACGTTCCGCTCCCCCGCCGTCGCGCTCATGCCCGATGTTACCATCAAACCGCTGCGCAGCAAGGCGAATGCCGTCATCAACCTCATGGGCACTGCCGGCGGTATCCTCGTGCTGGCCATCGGCATGGCCTTCGCCACGAGCTCCGTGCGCAACTCGCTCATGAGCTACACGGCGTACTTCGCTGTGATCGCGGGCATCATGCTGGTGGCGCTGCTGATCTTCCGCCTGACGGTCAATGAGCCGAAGTTCGTGGCCGAGATGCAGGCCGACAGCAAGCGCTTCGGCATCGATAACGGCGACAGTGACGACGCGCCCGCAGGGTCTGGCAAGCTCGGCAAGGCCGAGCGCCGGTCGCTCATCTTCCTGCTGCTGTCGATCGTACTGTGGTTCTTCGGCTACAACGCCGTGACGTCGAAATACTCCGTCTACGCGAGCAACATCCTGCACAAGGACTACAACCTCACGCTCATGCTCGCGCAGGCCGCCGCCATCGTGGCGTACCTGCCCGTCGGCATCGTCGCGTCCAAGATCGGCCGCAAGAAGACCATCCTCGGCGGCGTCGTGATGCTGGCCGTCGCGTTCGGCGTGGCCGCCTTCCTCAACGCCGAGAGCCCCACGATGCTCATGAACGCCATGTTCTGCCTCGCCGGCATCGGCTGGGCCACCATCAACGTCAACTCGTTCCCGATGGTCGTGGAGATGTGCTCCGGCAGCGACGTCGGCCGCTACACCGGCTTTTACTACACGGCCAGCATGGCCGCGCAGGTCGTCACGCCGATGTTCTCCGGTTTCCTGATGGACAAGCTCGGCATGACCGTGCTCTTCCCCTACGCCGCTATCTTCGTGGCCGGCGCGTTCGTGACGATGCTCTTTGTGCGCCACGGCGACAGCCGCCCCATCCCCGCCAAGGGCCTTGAGGCGCTCGACGTGGACGATTGACCGAAATTCACATTTGGAGGATGCAAATACTATGGAACGTCTGACCCGCAAACTGAAAAAGGGCGGCTACTCCGCCAACCGTCACTCCGAGGCCCAGCTCACCGAGCGCCTTGACCAGCTCAAGGGCGTGCACAAGCAGTGGGTCGGGGATGTGTCGGACATGATCACCGGCATGAAGCAGAGCGAGGCCGCCGGACAGGCCGGCGCGCTCACGCTGGCGATGCTGCAGGCGAGCTATGCCGCGATTGTGCGCATCGGCCGCCGCTTTGAGGCCGTCTGCCCCGCCGAGGGCAACACCGACGACGCCGTCACGGCGCTCGGCAAGCTCGAGGATCTGTATGAGCAGTGCGTCTCCGAGCTCGAGGACGCCAAGGCTGGTCTGGATGAGTGCCGCGAAAACGGCTTCCAGGATGACCTCGCCTACGGTGAGCTCATGGTGACGAAGCTCGGTCTCACGCAGCTGACCAAGCAGTTCGACATCGCTACCGGCTATGCCGAGCCAGATCCGGAACCGTACCAGTACCAGCCGAAAACGGACACACCGGCCGAATGAGCCGCTGTCATATTTCAAGAGAAAGAAAAGGAGACCCACCAACATGAAACGTACCTTTACCGCCATTGTCTGCACGCTGCTGCTTGTGGCCGTGCTCGCCGGCTGCGGCAGCACCAACCCGTTTGACGCCGCGGCCAAGACCTTCTCCGACGAGGGCATGACGATCACGCTCACGAACGACTTCAGCAAGCAGTCCATGGACGGCTACACCGTGTGCTATGCCGCCAAAACGGCCGCCGTGTTCGCCCTGCACGAGACGAACGATCAGTTCGCCGCCGCCGGACTCAACGACGTGACGCTCGAGCAGTACGCCGCGCTCGTCATGCAGAACAACAGCAGCCGCAACCCCGTCGCGGGCGACGACATCAACGGCTGCCCGACGATCCTCTATGACTTCTACAACGAGGATAAGGACGTCGAGTACCGCTACCTCGCCGTGATGTATCAGGCGGACGACGGCTTCTGGCTCGTGCAGTTTGCGAGCGCGAAGGACGATTTTGACACCTACGAGCCGGGCTTCGTGGAGGCTGCCAAGAGCGTCAGCTTCGGCGCATAAGCACAGCGAATCAGGCACAAACCGGCCGGCAGCGTGTTTGCTGCCGGCCGGTCCGGTTTTTTGGGCGGATGCCCATATGGAAAGGAGGCTGCGCGATGGCAGCGGCGACGGACGAACGGCTGATCTATGAGATCCTCTCCGCCGTGGGCGAGATCCCGGAGGGAAACGTTGCGACCTACGGGCAGATCGCACGGCTGATCGGCCGGCCGAAAAACGCGCGGCTGGTCGGCCGCGTGCTCAGCCAGGCCGAGCGCTACGGCGACTATCCGTGCCACCGCGTGGTGGATCACAGCGGGCGGCTCGTGCCCGGCTGGGACGCGCAGGCGGCGCTGCTCGCGCGCGAGGGCGTGACCCTGCGCGACGCGCAGCACGTGGATCTGCGGCGATACCAGTGGCAGTGCGAATGAAAGCGCAAGGCCCTCCGCACCGGGTGGAACGGAGGCGTTTCAGCGAGTCAAAAAAGCCTCGCAGAGGTGGCCTCCCGCAGGCGGCAAAAAAGTGCAATCATTTTCTCTCACGACATGTGCGTGAGAGAAAATACTTTTCAGGCTGCAAGTGTGGACTTTGTGCGCCATCGGCGCACAAAGTCTGTGCGCAGCAGACTGCAAGCCTTTTTGCGGAAAACCTTTATGGTGTTCCACCATACGCAAAAAACCTCCGTGCCGAGCGGCACGGAGGTTTTTGACTGTGTAAGGGTCGATTACTTGAGTTCGACAGAAGCGCCGACTTCCTCGAGCTTCTTCTTGAGCTCCTCGGCCTCGTCCTTGGAGACCTGCTCCTTGATGGCGCAGGGGACACCCTCGACCTTCGCCTTGGCTTCCGCCAGGCCCAGGTTGGTGATCTCACGGACGGCCTTGATGACCTTGATCTTCTGATCGCCGAAGCCGGTCAGAACGACGTCAAACTCGGTCTTCTCCTCGGCGGCAGCAGCAGCGCCGGCCACCGGAGCGGCGGCAACAGCGGCAGCGGCGGAAACGCCGAACACATCTTCGATCTCGTGCACGAGCTCGGACAGCTCGAGGACGGACATAGCCTTGATCTCTTCGATCATAGCAGTGACTTTTTCGCTAGCCATGGTAATTTTCCTCCTAAATAGTTAAGTGAAGTGGTCGCCTTATTCGGCGGCGGGAGCTTCGGCCTCGGCAGCCGGCGCGGCAGCGCCGCCCATCTGCTCGACGACCTGATTCAGGCAGACGGCCAGACCCGTGATGGGGGCCAGCATCGTGCCCAGGACCTTGGAGTACAGCGCATCCTTGTTCTGGAGCTGCGCGATCTCCGCGATCTCAGCGTCACTGAGGACCTTGCCCTCGAGGAACGCGCCCTTGACGATGAACTTCTCGTCCTTCGCCATCTTTTCGCTCATGTCGTGGATCATGCGGATCGGGACGATCGGATCGGCCGTGCTGGTTGCGAGCGAAGTCGTACCATTGAGCAGATCACTCATTGCCTCGAGACCAACGTCCTTGAGCGCAAAGCGGGTCAGGGTGTTTTTGACGACGGAATACTCCACGTCATTCTGACGCAGCTCGGTACGCAGCTTGGTGTCTTCATCGACGGTGATGCCCTTGTAATCGACGAACACGCCGGCGCTGGCGCCCTTGAGCCGCTCGGCCAGAGCGGCGACGATCGCCTGCTTCTCGCTGAGAACTTTTGCGTTCGGCATAGTGTGATTTCACCTCCGTGTGAAAGATACACGCCCAAAAAAATTTCCGCGGCCAAAGCCCCGGAAACAGAAAAAGAAACATCATAATGGATGCATCCTCGGCAGGATTTCCGCGGTCAAGCCACCTGCTGTCTTTGGAGCGCTACAATAGAATACCAGATGCGCCCGCGCGTGTCAAGCCTTTTTGCGGCGATCCGCGCCCCGGCGGATGCGGCCGTCGCGCCGCTCACCAGTCCATGCTCCCGAGCCCCTCGCCGAGCGACATGCCGCAGCGGCCGTGGCCGGGATAGAGCGTGAGCGCGGGCGGCAGCGCGCGCAGAAACGGCACGGTCCTGTCCATGAGCACGGCGGCGTCGCCCCCGCGCAGGCGCGTAATGACGGCAAAGCCCGGCACGAGCGAGTCGCCGCTGAAAAAGGCGTCCGACCCGATGCGGTAGCACGCGCTGCCGCGCGAATGGCCGGGCGTGGCGTAGCCCTCGAGGTGCAGCGCGCCCCAGTCGAGCGCGATGTGATCGCCGAAGGTCATGTCCGGGGCATACGTCTCGGTCTTGAGGTGCAGGCCGCGCAGAAAGTCACGTGCCTCCGCCCCGCGCGACACGCTCAGCGCCGCGAGCAGCACAGGCGTCGTGTTGCCGGGGTTGCGCAGCCAGGGGGTGCAGTTTTCCTGCCAGAGGGTGCGCGCCGAGAGCGCGCGCTGCATCCGGCCGAGGCCGGAGATGTGGTCGATGTGCTCATGCGTGAGCACGATCAGCGCGTGATACCCCTGCAGGCGCTGCATGGTCGCCTCGTCCGGCCAGGGGTCGAGGACGATCGCGTCGCGCCCCTGCGTGACGACGTACATATTTGAACCGATGGGCGGAAAGGGAATACGTTCGATCTGCATAGGCCGTCAGTCCTCCCGGGGCAGGGCGAGCAGCCGGCGGCTGAGCGGCAGCTCGGACGGGAGGCTGTTTTCCAGCGTGACGGCGCCGTCGCTGCCGCCGCGGACCCAGCCGCGGCGCACGAGCTGGCGCAGCGTTTCGCGGGCGGTGCCGTCGCTGCCGTCGTAGAGCGTAACATTGCCGCCGAGGGCGGCGCGGATGGCCCGGCGGGCGAACGGGAAGTGCGTGCAGCCGAGCACGGCCGCATCCACGCGGCCGGCATACGGGCCGAGCTGCCGCGAGAGGTAGGCCGTGAGCGCGGGGGAATCGAGCTCACCCCGCTCGACGAACTCCACCAGCTCCGGGCACGGCAGCGGCACGATCTCGGCGCAGCCGGCGCACTGGTGCATGAGCGCGACGAACTTCTCCTCGCGCAGCGTCAGCGGCGTGGCCAGCACGAGCACGCGCCGGTGGTGCGCCACGGCGGGCTTGAGCGCCGGCTCGATGCCGATGACGGGGATGTCCGGAAAGGCGGCGCGCAGCGGGCCGATGGCCGCGCTCGTGGCCGTGTTGCAGGCGATGACGGCGGCCTTGATGCCGCGGTCATACAGCCGGCCGATGACATCCTGCGTCAGGCGGCGGACCTCCGCGACCGGGCGCACGCCGTAGGGGGCGTTGGCCGAGTCGCCGAAATAGAGAAAGTCCTCCCCCGGCAGGCGCTGCACGAGCGCGCGCAGGACACTGATGCCGCCGAGGCCGGAATCAAACACCGCGATTGGAAGCTCCGTCCGCTCCATGGTACGCCCTCCTTCCCGAATTTCGTACAGAATGCATCTATTGTACCACATTCGGCGCAGTTTTCAAGTCAGGCGATGGCGCGCCGCCGGGCACGTCCGTGCACAGTTGGTGCGTGAGCAGGATGGAAAGCGTCTGATTGCAGGCGATCATGGACGCGGCGACGGCCGTGCAGAGCATGGCGCCGAAGGGGGTGATGCGCCGGCTCATGCGCGCGATGCCCGCCCTGGCCGTGTCGAGCAGGCCGGTGGCCTGAAAGATGCCAGAATAGGCCGCCGAAAGCATGAAAACATCCCCCGGAGCAGACGCTCTGGGGGATGCGTTTTTGTACGGCTTACTTGTTCCAGGGGTTGGCCGGGTCGGGGTCCGTCGGGTCCCAGCCGCGGTTCGGGCTGGAGATGTCCAGCCATGGGGCGGACGGCTTCGGCACCGGGAGGGACGAGGCGTTGTAGATCGACACCGTCGTACCGAGCGGGCAGTTGTCATAGATCCACTTGGCGTCCGCCACCGTCAGGCGCACGCAGCCGTGCGAGCAGACTGTGCCGAGCTGGTTATACAGCCGGTAGGACAGGTCGTTTTTATTCGGGCTGTTGTACGGTGAGGAGTGGAAGAGATAGTTGCCGGTGATCTGCGTGCAGTACTGCCCCCAGCAGCCCTGCAGCGGATGCCAGGCTGCCTTGAACGGCGTGCGGAACGTGCCGATCGGCGTGGTCCGGCCGGGGCCGCAGACGAAGGCGTGGTGGAGGATGGAGTAATTGCCGCTCTTATCGAGACCGTACACGAGCACCGTGCACTGGTTGCGCACGACCTCGAGCTTGTACGGATACTGCGCGCGCTGGAGCTGCGCATACTCCGCGTCCGTATAGTTGTCGACCGGGACGACGAACGTGGTGCGGATCACGTCCGTGCCGCACAGGAAGAGGATCTCGACCGTGTGCCGGGAAGGCATGTCGCGCTTCCAGACGGACTCTTCCACGTGGAAGCCCGGCGTGATGGACTTGCCGTCGAGCGTGTAGTGGCGCGTGCGCTGCTGCACACCGTCCACATACCAGATGAGGGTCGCCTCGCCCGGTGTGGTCTGATATTCCGACGGGAAGTAACGGTAGGTCACGTACAGGTCGACGGCTCGGCACTCCGGAGAGAGCGCGGGCACGGGGTCGGTCACGACCTTGCCGACGCCGCGGAGCATGGGGTCATACTCCGAAACGGTCTTGTCGGCCGCGAGCGTGACGGTGCAGCCGCGCGCGAGCAGGCGCACAAGGCCGGCATGGCCGGTGCCTGCGACCGTCGTGTCCTCGGCCGCGACGGCGAGCGTGTCGACCGCGCCGCCGACGGTAACGGTGCCGTTCGGGTCGGTACGCACGACGAGCGTGCCGGTGATATTCATGCCGCCGAGGTCACGCCCGGCAGGGCCGCCGAGGTAGAGCGTGCCGGTAAAGGCGTCCGCCGTCAGGGGCGCGGCGCCGGTATAAATGACGCGGCCGGAGGCCGGGAGCGCAGCGGCATCGGAGCAAAACTGCAGGCCGAGGTTATAGAGCATCTGCGCGATCTCGGCGCGGGTGATGCTGGCCGTGGGGTACAGGCTGCCGTTATCGCCGTTGACGATGCCGGCCTTGACCAGGCCGCCCACCTTGGCGACCGCCCAGCTGCCGACGGACGAAGCGTCCCGAAACGCCTGAATGTCGGCGGCCGTACCGTCGGGCACGGCGAAGGCGCGGGCGATGACGACCATCGCCTCCTGGCGCGTGATGCTGCGGTTCGGCCCCATCGTGCCGTCACCGTAGCCGTTGAAGATGTTCATCTGCGCGGCGGTGCTCAGCTCCGAATAGTACCAGGCGGTGGTGCTGACATCGGTAAAATGCGCAATGTCCTTGCCCGCCGTGCAGCCAAAGACACGCACGAGCATGGCGGCCATCTGGGCGCGCGTGGCGTTGTCATTCGGCATCATGTTGCCGCTGGGATCGCCGAGCAGGATACGGTGATTGCAGGCAAAATCCAGCGCCGCCTGATACCACGGGCCGGACGGCGTCGGTACGGGCGAAGGCTCGGGCGAAGGCGCGGACGTCGGCTCGGGCGAAGGCTCAGAGCTGGGTTCCGGGCTGGGTTCGGGATCGGTCGTGGGCGTCGGCTCCGTTACGGAGGCGGTGGGCTGCACGGGGTCAGGCTCTGCGGCGACGACCGGCACGACGGCCAGCGTCAGCACGCACGCAAGCACGAGCAGCAGAGACAAAAGGCGTTTGCGCATGGTTTTCTCCTCCCTGTTTTCCTGTGGGGTGTGCGATAATCTCATTATACCGGACGGCGGTGATTTTTCAACATATTTCCCGGCGATTTCAACTTTTTTAAGTTTTTATGACATACAAAAAGCAGCGCGCCGGGCGGCACGCTGCAAGTTGACATAATTCGGTTTACATAATTACAAGTTTAGCAGCTCCGCAACGTCGTCCTCCCCGTAGACACGGATGCCGTGCGCGGACAAAAGCGCCGCGGTGACGCCGTCGCCGGGCACACGTGTGCCGGTGAACGTGCCGTCGTAGATCTCCCCTTTGCCGCACGAGGGGCTGCGCTGCTTGAGCAGGGCGGCCGTGCAGCCGAAGCGCTGCGCGAGGGCGAGCGTCTGCTGCGCGCCGCGGGTGTAGGCGTCCGTGACGTCGGCGCCGGTGCGCGCAACGACGCGGCTGCCCAGCCGCTCGGATGGGGCGCGCGGCGTCGGCAGGCCGCCGAGCTGCTCCGGACAGGCGGGCACGAGAACGTGCCGGGCCATCAGTTCGCGCAAAACGCTGTCAGGAAGGCCCTTGGACGCGCCGTCATACCGGCAGGCGACGCCGAGCAGGCAGGCACTGACGAGAACGGTCATCGCGCGCCCCGCTTTCCGCGGCTCCACGTGAAGCCGAAGATCATGCCGAGCACGCCGCCTGCGATGTGCGTGAGCTGGGCGAGGCCGGCCGTGCCGGTGACGGCCTGAAAGATCTCGCTGCCGAGGTAGAGGATGAGCACGAGGATGAGCGTGAGCGGGATCGTGCCGGTGCGCATGCCGGCGAACGACGCGAGCACGATGAGCATGAACACGACGCCGGACGCGCCCATGAGCGCGCTGTTCGGGAAGAAGAACCACAGCACCAGCCCCGTGACGAGCGCCGTGAGCGCGATGGCGAGCAGGATGCGCTTGCCGCCGAAGCGCTCCTCCGCCGTCGGGCCGACGACGAGCAGCATGACGATGTTGCTGCAGTAGGCAGCAAAATCCGGGTGGCCGAGCACGTGCAGGAAAAAGCGCGGATAGGTCAGCCAGTCCGTCAGCGGCGAGCGGTAGACGCAAAAGAGGTTCTGCGTCGTCCAGCCGTCGGTGAGCTTGCCGAGGCCGAGCGCGAGCAGGCTCAGCAGCGCGAACGTGAGGATGACGGGCGAATTATACAGGATCGTGATGGAGCGTTTCTTCATAAGTACCTCTCAAAACCAAACGCGCGCAGGTCGTCCGGGACCGGCGCGGTGATGTGCAGGAGCTGCCCGGTGACGGGCTGCGTGAGATCGGCCGCGGCCGAATGCAGCGCGGGGCGCGCGAGCAGCGACGCATCGCCGCCGTAGAGTGCATCGCCGAGCAGCGGATGGCCGAGCGCGGCGAAGTGGACGCGGATCTGGTGCGTGCGGCCGGTGCGCGGCGTGACACGCAGGAGCGTGTACCCGTCCCGCTCGGCGAGCACGGTGTAGTCCGTGACGGACGGCTGGCCGTCCGGTGATATGGCGCGGCGGGTCGTGCCGTCGTCCGCGCGGGCGATGGGCAGGTCGATCGTGCCGCTTACCGGCAGGCCAACACCGCAGGCGACAGCGAGATACGTGCGCCGGAAGCCGTCGGTGTGCAGCACGCGGCGCAGCCGGTCGTGCACATAGCCGCTGCGGGCGACGAGCATGACGCCGGACGTGCCGCGGTCGAGCCGGTTGACGGGGTGAAAAACGGCGTCCGGGCCGAGATAGGCGGCCAGCGCGTTTGCGACCGTGGGGTCGCCGCGGTCGTACCCGCCGTGCACGGCCATGCCGGCAGGCTTATTGAGCGCGAGCAGGTCGGCGTCTTCATACAAAATGTCCAGCGGCACGGCCACGGGCGTGAAGCGGCCGCCGGAGCGCTTGTCGTCGATGCGCACGGTGAGGGTGTCCCCCGCCGCGACGCGATCGACGGTGCGGGCGTGCGCGCCGTTGAGGCAGATGCCGTCCGGCACGGTCTTGACGCGGGCGATCGCCCCGTCGGCCATGCGCAGTTCACGCCGGAGCAGGCTCCTGACCGTGCGGCCTGCCTGCTCCGGCGTGACGGTGAGCGTCAGCCGGCGCATTCCTGCGCGGCCAGCGCGGCGGCGTATGCGGCGCGGGTGCGGCCGTCAAAGCAGACCATGCGCACGCGCGTGATCTCGGGATGGTCGGCGAGGTAGGCCGTGATCTCGCGCACGGCGATCTGCGCCGCCTGATCCAGCGGGAAATGGTAGATACCCGTGCTGATGGACGGGAAATCGACCGTATGGCAGTCGTTCTCGCTCGCAAGGCGCAGGCTGTTGCGGTAGCAGCTGGCCAGCAGCTCGGGCTCGCCGTGCTGCCCGTCGCGCCAGCGCGGGCCAGGCGTGTGGATAACGTGGCGCGCCGGCAGGCGGTAGCCGCGGGTGATCTTCGCCTCGCCGGTGCGGCAGCCGTTGAGGCCGCGGCACTCGTTGAGCAGGCCGGTGCCGGCGGCCATGTGGATGGCGCCATCCACCCCGCCGCCGCCGAGCAGCGAGCAGTTGGCGGCGTTGACGATGGCGTCGACATCCGACTTCGTGATGTCGCCCTGAATAATTTCCAAACGGTTCATGCGTTGACCTCCCTGTCGTTGATGGTGACGGTGATGTGATCGTCCTGCGCGTCGATGCCGATGTCTCCGGCGGCCTTGCGCCGGGCGACGATGGCGGAAGCGATGGCGTCCTCCACGTCGCGCTGGATGGTGCGGCGCAGGTTGCGCGCGCCGTAGGTCTCGCTGTAGCCCTTACGGACGAGGTAGTCGATGACGGCGGGCGTCCAGTGCAGGGTCATGCCGCGCTCGGCCATGGCGGCGCGCACTTCGTCGAGCATGAGGGCGGCGATGGCGCGGAAGTTTTCCTCCGTGAGGTGGTTGAAGTAGACGATCTCGTCGATGCGGTTGAGAAACTCCGGACGCAGGAACTCATTGAGGGCGCGCTGCGCGCGCTCGCGGCCCTGATCGTCCGTGCTCAGACCGAAGCCGAGCGCGCCGGTGCGCGTGTTGCTGCCGGCGTTCGTGGTCATGATGATGACCGTGTTTTCAAAATTCACGGTGCGGCCCTGCGCGTCCGTGATGCGGCCGTCGTCGAGGATCTGCAGCAGCAGGTTCATGACGTCCGGGTGCGCCTTTTCGATCTCGTCGAAGAGGACGACGGAGTACGGGCGGCGGCGGATCTTCTCCGTGAGCTGGCCGGCCTCGTCATATCCGACGTAGCCCGGGGGCGAGCCGATCATGCGCGAGACGGAAAACTTCTCCATATACTCCGACATATCCAGCCGGATGAGCGACTCGGGCGCGTGGAAGAGCTCGTCGGCGAGGCGCTTGACCAGCTCCGTCTTGCCGACGCCGGTGCCGCCGACGAACAGAAAGCTCACGGGCTTGCGCTTGGCCTGCAGGCCGACGCGGTTGCGCCGGATGGCGGCGCAGACGGTGTCGATGGCCTGATCCTGGCCGACGATGTGCGCGCGCAGCCGGTCGCCGAGACCGGCGAGCTGCTCAAACTCATCGGCGCGGATGCTCGCGGCCGGGATCTTCGTCCAGAGCTCGATGATGCGCGCGAGGTTATCCGCCGTGAGCTCCGGGCGGCCCTTGGCGCGCAGGGCGTCGAGCTCGGTCTGCAGCTGCATCTCGCGGCTGCGCAGCTCGGCGATGCGCTCGTAGCGGCGGTCGAGCTCCTGCTCGTCATACTCGTCGCCGGTCTTCGGCGGCGCGGAGGCAAGCAGCTCGCGCTCGCGCGCGTAGTCGCCGATCTCCTTTTCGACCTCGTCCGCGCGGATGAGGTCGGGGTTTTTCAGGTTCACGTCCGAGCAGGCCTCGTCGATGAGGTCGATGGCCTTGTCAGGCAGGAAGCGGTCGGTGATATAGCGCTCGCTGAGCACGACGGCGAGGCGGCACATGTCGTCCGGGATGACGACGCCGTGGAAGTCCTCGTAATAGCGGCGCACGCCCTTGAGGATCTCGACGCTGTCGTCGATGCTCGGCTCGGCCACCGTGACGGGCTGGAAGCGACGCTCGAGGGCCGCGTCTTTTTCAATGTGCTTGCGGTACTCGGCGAACGTCGTCGCGCCGATGACCTGGATCTCGCCGCGCGAGAGCGCCGGCTTGAGGATGTTGGCAGCGTTCATGCTGCCCTCGGCGTCGCCCGCGCCGACGATGTTGTGCACCTCGTCGATGACGAGGATGATGTTGCCGACGCGGCGGATCTCCTCGATGAGGCCCTTCATGCGGCTCTCGAACTGGCCGCGAAACTGCGTGCCCGCCACGAGCGCCGTGAGGTCGAGCAGGTAGACCTGCTTGTCGCGCAGCTTATAGGGCACGTTGCCCTCCGCGATGCGCTGGGCGAGGCCCTCGGCGATGGCCGTCTTGCCGACGCCGGGCTCACCGATGAGGCAGGGGTTATTCTTCTGGCGGCGGTTGAGGATCTGGATGACGCGCTCGAGCTCCTCGGCGCGGCCGACCATGGCGTCGAGCTTGCCGTCGCGCGCGCGCTGCGTGAGGTCGATGCAGTAACTATTCAGGAACTTGAGCTTGCGCGGGGCAGCGCCGCGCTTATCGGCCGCGGTGCCGTCGGCGTGCGGCGGCTCGGACGCGGCGGCGGCAGCGTCCTGCGCCGGGGGCGGGTTCTGGTTGAAGAGGCGGTTGAGAAACGGGAAGGTCGCGGTCTTGCCGTCGTCCTCGTCGGTGTCGGCATCGGAAGCGTCGGCATCCGCATCGGCCGCGCCGTCGCCGCCGAGCATGCCCATGCTGCCGAGCATTTCCGCCACGTCGCCGGTGAGATTGTCGAGATCGGCGTCCGAGATGCCGAGCTTTTCCATCATCTCATCGACGGGCTTGATGTGCAGCTCGCGCGCGCAGCGCAGGCACAGGCCCTCATTGTGGGACTCTCCGTTTTCGATTCGTGTGATAAAGATCACCGCTACGTTTTTCTTGCAGCGGGAGCAGAGTGTAGGCTGCATAGACTGGTTCTCCTGTTCGATAGATTCCGTACGCGCCGGTCACACGCCCACGCCGAGCGTGAGCACGTCGATGGCCTGCAGCGCTTTTGCCAGGGCGGTGTGCGCGAGCGTGTCGCGGCCGATGACGGGCCCGGCAAACTGCAATGCCCAGCACAGCAGGATGCCGAAGCACACGCCGTTGACCGCACCGAAGGCGGCGCCGCCAATGTCGTTGAGTTTCTCCCGGTTTGGGAGCTGAAAGGCCAGGTTCGGCAGGTTGCCGATCGCGGCCAGAATGAGCAAAATGAGCAAAAAGCCGACGGACGTGACGAGCACATAGCACAGCCGCGCGCAGTAGACCTGCGTCATGGCGGCGCGCAGCGTGATGTCCTGCTCGTCGCGCATGGCGAGCGCGGCGCTGGCCATGCGCCGCGCCGGCCGGCCGGTGACACCGGCGGCGGCAAAGCACTGCTCGGCGTATTCCTGCGCGGTGTCGGGGTGCGCGGCGACCCAGTCCTCGCCCGAGAGGCCGGCGTCGTTATCCGGCAGCTCCGTGGCGACCACGTCGAGCTGGCCCTCAAAGTACCCGCCGGCAAACGGCTCCGCCACCGGCAGGAGCCGGTCGGAAAACAGGCCCGCGAGCAGCGCCGCGCCGTAGAGCGCGACGACGATGGCGGCAAGCTGCGCGGCGCTGAGGATCAGCCCGCGGCGGTAGCCGCCCCAGACGGCGGCCAGAAAAATGGCGGCAAGCACCACTGTCAATACGATCTTCATTGGTGTATCCCTGTTCTTTCTCTCTAGACTGCGGGGGTCAGAAGGCGAGCACCTCGGCGCTCGAGCCGCTCAGGAGCAGCGCCGCGCCCCGGCGCAGCAACACCGAGCGGCGGACGCCGAGCAGGTTCTGCTCGACGGACTTGATCTCATCGAGCTGCTGGTTATAGAGCGTGAGCCGGTCGCTGTACTGCACGAGCACCTGCTTGCCGTTAACCGACAGGCTCGTGACGGCGCCGGTGGTCTCGCACTTACCGAGTTCGTTGCCGGAGGCATTGACCGTGACGAGCTGCTCGGCGCTGCCGGAGCGGTAGCGGCTGAGCGCGAGGGTGACAAAGCCGTCGCCCTCGGCGGCGTAGTCATACAGATACAGGTCGCCGAAGGGGTACTCGGCGGTGAGCTTTGCGTTATCGTCAAAAAAGGCCAGGCGCGTCTGCGACACGCAGCAGACCTTGCCGCCGCGCCAGAAGAGGTCGGCAAAGAGTTCATCGGCGCACGCGGCGCTGCCGCGCTCGTCTTCGCTCGTGAGCGCGAACGTGTGCACGACACTGCCGGAATCCTGTAGGCAGAGCGCGGCGAGATACTTCCCGTCCGGGCTCACGGCGGCGCGCACGAGGTAGCCCGTGCCGGAATACCAGACATAGACGGCCTTGCCGGAGGCGTCATACACCGTGACGGCGCCCTTATAGCCCGCGGCGTCCGAGCAGACGGCGAGATAGCCGCTGTCGCTCAGGTCGGCGCTGATGATCTCGCCGGCGGGCTCGATATCGGTCTTATTGCCCTTGAAGTCCGCCACGCACAGCGTCGTGCCTCCGATGTCATAGGCGCACACGCGCTCGCCGCCGACGGAGATGCCCGGCTGCGAGAGCGTGAAGATCTCGTGCAGGACGGTCTTGCCGTTTTCATCGAGCAGCTGCAGGCCGCTCGATGACACGACCGCGAGGCGGCTGTCCACCGTGCGGAAGGTGCGGCTGGCGCTGGAGTCGAACGTGTAGGGCGCGCTGTCGTCCAGATAGTCGCTCGCCGAGCCGGGCCGGTCGCGCAGCAGCAGATACAAAAACAGCAGCACGGCCAGCACGCACACCGCCACGATGACGGTCTGCCGCAGCCTGGGATTGTGTTTTGGGTGGTCGTTCATGGACATTCCTCCCCTATCCGCCGGGCGGACGCGGCGTCAGGCCTGATTCATCATATCGCCGACGGCGCCGTCGTACCACACGCGGTTGAGATACAGCCCCTGCGGGGGCATGGTCGGCCCTGTGAGCCGCCGGTCGCGCGTGGCCAGCAGCGCCGGGATGGCCTCCGGCTCGATCTTTCCGTAGGACGCATAGACCATGGTGCCGACGATGGCACGCACCATATTATACAGGAAGCCGTCGGCGCAGACGGCGATGGAGATGAGCGGGCCGTCGCGCTCGGCGCGGCACCAGTGCACCGTGCGCACGGTCGTGCGCGTCTCGGTGCCGACGGAGCGCACGGCGGCAAAGTCGTGCGTGCCCTCAAAGGCGCGGCCGGCGCGCGCGAGGCGCGCAAAATCCAGCGGCTGCGGATAAAAGCAGACGCGGTGCTCCAAAAACGCATCGCGGATGCGGGAATTGTAGATCTGATAGACGTATTCCTTCTGGATGCACGAGCCGATGGCGTTAAAATCCTCCGGCGCGGTGACGGCGTCGACCACGGCAATGTCCGCCGGGAGGCGGGCATTGACCGCGAGGGGCACGCGGTCGATCGGGATCGTGCAGTCGGTGCGGAAATTGGCGCAGTAGCGCTTAGCGTGCACGCCCGCGTCCGTGCGGCCGCAGCCGACGACCTTGATCGGCTCGCCGCAGACCTTCGTGAGCGCGCGCTCGAGGGTCTCGGCAACAGTGACGTCCGTCTTCTGCACCTGCCAGCCGTGATAGGCCGTGCCGTCATACTGCAGGCGCAGGGCGATGTTGCGTCTCACAGGCCGAACCTCGCGAGCACGATGACCCCGGCGAGCACGAGCGCGCTCCAGACCATGGCAAGCGTGTCGCGCGTGCACCAGGTGAGCTGCTTCATGCGCGTGCGGCCCTCGTCGCCGTGATAGCAGCGGCACTCCATGGCCACGGCCAGCTCGTCCGCGCGGCGAAACGCCGACACGAACAGCGGCACGAGCAGCGGCAGCAGCGCCCGGGCGCGCTGAAAGAGGTTGCCGGTCTCAAAATCGGCGCCGCGCGCTTTCTGCGCGGACATGATCTTGTCGGTCTCCTCGATGAGCGTGGGGATGAAGCGCAGGGCCATGGACATCATCATGCTCATCTCGTGCACGGGCACTTTGAGCTTTTTGAGCGGGCCGAAGAGGATCTCCATCGCGTCGGTGAGCGCGATGGGCGACGTGGTATACGTCAGCAGGAACGTGCCGGCGATGAGCATCGTGATGCGCAGGACCATGAACACGGCGCGCACGAGGCCCTCATAGGTGATGGTGATCTTCCAGAAGGACACGAGCTCACGCCCGGGCGTGAAGAAGATATTGAGCACGGCCGTGAGCGCGATGATGATCCACAGCGGCTTGAGCCCGCGGAGGATGACTTTCAGCGGGATGCGCGAGAGCGCGATGCACACGCCCGTGACGATGAGCATGACGGCGTAGGACACGTAGCTTTGGGCCGTGAACAGCGCCGCGATATAGACGATGGTCAGCAGGAGCTTGCAGCGCGGGTCGAGCCGGTGCACGATGCTGCTGCCGGGGAAAAACTGGCCGAGGGTGACGTCCTTCAGCATACGCCCGCCTCCTTCCCGACGGCGAGCAGCGCATCCGTAAGCTGCTCGAGCGTATAGATCGACGGCGGGAGCGCAACGCCCCGGTCGCGCAGCGCCTGCGCGATGCGCGCACTCTGCGGCACGTCAAGGCCGATATCCAGCAGCTCCTGCGTGTGGGCAAAGACCTCCGCCGGCGCGCCGTCAAAGGCGACGTGCCCGGCGTGAAAGACGATGAGCCGGTCGGCGATGCGCGCGGCATCGTCCATGCTGTGCGTGACGAGCAGGACGGCCGAGCCGGTCTCGCGCCGGTAGGCGGCGATGTTTTCGAGCACGCCGCGGCAGCCCGCGGGGTCAAGGCCGGCCGTGGGCTCATCGAGGATGAGCACGTGGGGGCGCATGGCGATCACGCCGGCGATGGCGATGCGGCGCTTCTGCCCGCCGGAGAGCTCGAGCGGCGAGCGCTCGAAGAGCGACTCGTCCACACCGGCAAAGCGCGCGGCCTCGCGCACGCGCTCATCGACCTCCTCCGTGGAGAGCTTGGCATTTTTCGGGCCGAAGGCAATGTCCTGATACACCGTCTCCTCAAAGAGCTGGTGCTCGGGATACTGAAAGACGAGGCCGACCTGAAAACGCACGTCGCGCGTGGCGGCCTTGCTGCGGTGGATGTCCTCCCCGTCGAAGAGCACGGTGCCGGACGTGGGCGCGAGCAGGCCGTTGAGGTGCTGGATGAACGTGCTCTTGCCGGAGCCCGTGTGGCCGATGATGCCCACGAACTGCCCGGCGGGGATGGCGAGATCAATATCGTCGATGGCGACTTTTTCAAAAGGCGTTCCGGCGCTGTAGACGTGCCGGAGATGATCCGCCCGGATGATTGGCGTCATAATTTCGTTTCCTTTATCTATCGGTGAAGATCGGTGGTTACGGTTTCAGAGCGGCAGCGACGGCGTCCGCACAGTCGGACACCGTGAGCGCGTCGAGCGGCACGTCCATGCCGTGCGCGCGCAGCGCATGCAGCAGCCGGACGGTGACGGGCGCGGTCAGGCCCTCCCGTTTCAGCAGATCGACCTGCGAAAAGACCTGCTTCGGCGCACCGTCGGCAACGACGGCGCCGTTCGAGAGCACGATGACGCGGTCCGCGCCGATGCACTCTTCCATATGGTGCGTGATGAGCACGACCGTGATGCCCTGCTCACGGCAGAGCTTCGTGGCCGTGTCGATGACCTCGCGCCGGCCGGCCGGATCGAGCATGGCCGTCGGCTCGTCGAGCACGATGCACTTGGGCTGCATGGCGATGACGCCCGCGATGGCCACGCGCTGCTTTTGCCCGCCGGAGAGCAGGTGCGGCGCGTGCAGGCGAAAATCATACATGCCGACCTGCTTGAGCGCGGCATCCACCCGCGCGCGTATTTCCTGCGGCGGGACGCCGAGGTTCTCGGGCGCGAAGGCCACGTCGTCCTCGACGACGTTGGCGACGATCTGGTTATCGGGATTCTGAAAGACCATGCCCACCGTGGCGCGCACGGACAGGAGATTGTTCTCGTCGGACGTGTCCATGCCGTCGACGTACACCTTGCCGCCGGTCGGCAGCAGGATGGCGTTGAAGTGCTTGGCGAGCGTGCTCTTGCCGGAGCCGTTGTGCCCCAGCACGGCCACGAACGAGCCGCGCGCGATCTCGAGCGAGAGGTCGCCGAGCGTGGGCCGCTCCTCGCCGGGGTAGGTAAAGGTCAGATGTTCGGTTCGTAAGATCGGTTCCATGGTGTTCCTTTCCGCTCAGCGCTCCCAGCGGCAGGCCGCCCCGCACGGCAGCACAAGACCGGACGCCGCGACCGGCAGGCCCAGCTCCTGCGATTCACTGCGGCCGCCGAAGCGCCGGGTGAAAATGCTCTCCGAGAGATACGTGAGCACCGACGGGCTCAGACCCGTGGTGTAGGAATTGATGATGACAAAGAGCGGATCGTCCGACAGCACGCCGGACACCAGCTCCACAAACGGCCAGAGGTTCGTCTCGAGCTTCCAGACCTCGCCGCCCGGACCGCGGCCGTAGCTCGGCGGGTCCATGATGACGGCGTCATAGCGGTGGCCGCGGCGGATCTCCCGCTCGACGAACTTGCCGCAGTCGTCCACGATCCAGCGGATGGGCCGGTCGGCCACGCCGGAGGCGGCGGCGTTTTCCTTGCCCCAGGCGACCATGCCCCTGGCAGCGTCCACGTGGCACACGCTCGCCCCGGCGGACGCGCACGCGACCGTGGCCGCGCCCGTGTAGCCGAAGAGGTTGAGCACCGAGACCGGGCGGCCGGCCGCGCGAATCTTCGCCATGGCGTAGTCCCAGTTGGCGGCCTGCTCGGGGAAGATGCCCGTGTGCTTGAAGTTCATGGGCTTGACGCGGAACGTCAGGTCCCGGTAGCGGATGTCCCAGCTCGGCGGGAGGGTGCGCTTGTCCCAGCTGCCGCCGCCGGTGTGGCTGCGGCTGTAGCGCCCGTCGGCCGTGCGCCAGCGGGGGTCGGTGCGCGGCGTGTCCCAGATGGCCTGGGGGTCCGGGCGCACGAGGGTATATTTGCCCCAGCGCTCGAGCTTTTCACCGCGTGAACAGTCGAGCACCGCAAAGTCCTGCCAAGAATCCGAAATCCACATAGCTGCTCCTCTTGTCCGGCGGAGAGAACCGTGCAGTTCCAGTGTGCGCCGGAATGGTGATACTTAGACAGTGTATTATATCATCAAGTGCCGCAATGGTCAATGTGTCCTTCGAGTTTGTCGAAAAGAATTTGCAAAACCCACTTAACCACACGAAAAACGCAATGCAAAAAGTAAATTGCTTTACTTTGCGCTGTTTTTCTTACATAATAGTAGGCAAGAAGCAAGGTCGTAGTAAATTCTTTTCAGAGAGGGAGTTGGTACTGACCATGAGCATAGGAAATCAAATATCAGCAATTCGTAATGAGCAGCAATTAACGCAAGAACAGTTTGGTGAGTTATTCCATGTTACAAGACAGACGGTTTCGAATTGGGAAAATGAAAAGAGTTATCCGGATTTACAGATTCTCATAGCAATGAGCAATCAATTTGATGTATCGCTTGATACATTACTGAAGGGGGATTCCAAAATGGTAAAAGCTATTGACAAGGAGCGCGTATTGGGAAAAATAAAGCATGAGAAATCACTCGTAGACTTCTTTACGGGTGCTGGTACAGGACTTGTTGCCTCTTGCTTTCTCTCGTCAGCGTCAACAATTAGGACTGTAGTAATGATTGTTGGCTTTGTCATGATAGGCATTGGTTGGTATAAAAGGGCTAAATCCGATAAAGAAGTGTTTAAGTATATGGAGGAGCGCGGACAGGAGTGACTTTATATGAGCATTTCTCTACTGTGCCATTAAAAAGATGCCCCTGTGAGGATTGACCTCACAGGGACTTTCTTATTTTCTCAGGCGCTGAGAGTGCCGTTTCGTAGTGCCTCCACCAGCGGCAGCACTTGCCATTTGGGGATGGTGTACTCGTTGCCATCCAGCAGCAACAGCCAGTATACCTGCCGCTCCAGTAGCAGGGTCTTGTCCGCGTTCCATCGCTTGATGCCGACCTCGTAGACGCCATCTCCCGGCAGCTCCACATCGAACCGTCGGCCTTTCGGTGTCTTTGGCGGCCACTGGTATTGCAGGAACTTGCGGGCAAAGCGGTACTTGGGGTCTGGACCCATGATGCGGGACACATAGGGATACGCCCGCGTGTTGGGGATATGCGGCACGAATATGGAGTAGCCCCAGTACCAAATGTCATCGTCGTCCTCACACAGAGGAGCATTATTTCTGTGGCTCGTGTCCATCGGAGTTGCCCTCTGCCACCTACGACTCAAACCCCGGCGGCGTCAGCTTCCGAAGGATTTCCGCCGCTTCCTCGGCGGTGTAGTGATTGTAGAGGCCTGCTGACGGATTACTCTTTTCCTCATAGAGTATGTTTGCGATTTCAAGGTTTTCCTCGTCACCCATGTTACGAGCCTTGTTTCGCAAGCGTCCCAGTTCACGAAGCTCTACTTCTTCAACAGAGAGCTCACCAGAAAGGATTGCCTTTTGCCTGTCGCTGTAAAACGGCGCGAAGGGTGCCACATAGTCTGGACTATCCTTATTCGTGTAAAGGAAATGCGGCGTACCTTTTTTCATAAAAACACCTCCTGTCATAGAAAATTCTACAACAGGAGGTGCGTGCTTTGTAGCACATAACTTTGAAAATGCAGTCTTTCTTTTTTTGATGCTGAAAGCACAATCATTCACTTATGGAACGACCACGCTTCCTTCCCTCAATCCCACATCAAATCTTAGATATCCGGGCCGTCCGGAGGGCCGGAATTGTAAACAAATGATAAAGAATCGCCCGCCGGTGCTCCGGCGGGCGATTCTGGGTGGGGCTCGTTTGCGCGCGGGCGCGCTCAGCGGCGGCGGTCGAGGGCTACGGCGATGACTGCAGCTTCATCGTGCTCGTTTGCGCGCGGGCGCGCTCAGCGACGGCCGCTGCCGACGTGGTCGCGGTCGAATTCATGCAGCGTCTCGCGCATCTGCGCGCGGCGGCGGGCCTCCTCGGCCTCCATCTGCGCGCGGCGGCGGCGCTTGCGCTCGGCCTCGATCTGCTTGCGGCGGCGCGCCAGCCACAGCACATAGCCGATGACGGCCAGCACGACGAGCAGCAGCACGACGAGCACAATGGGATTCGTGAAAAAGGCGCGCAGGTGGCCGCCGATGTACGCCCCCTTCGACACGGCGACATCGACTGCCGCGACGAGCTTGACCGTGCCGTAGACCGTGCCGTCATACGACACCGTGAGCTCGCCGACCTCGTCCCCCGCCTTGACGGGGGCTTCGAGCGGTTTGCCGTCGCGCTCGGAATAGAGCGTGACCTGCTGCTCGAACTGCGGCGCGCCGCCCGCATCGGCCGACGGCAGCACGGCCGAGATGCTCTGCGCCGGGCGGACGGTCACGCTGTCACTGTCGCGCCCATAGCGCACGGGCACTTCGCAGATGAGGTCGCTCGCGCTGACGATATCGCGCCAGCCGTAGTTGGCAAACACCCAGCGGTAGGCCGTGAGCGTGTCGGAAAAGCTGCCGAAATCGGTCGTGCCGTTGGCGCGGGTCGTGCCCTTGCCGCCGAGCACGACGCACAGCAGGCGCACGCCGTCCTTCTCCGCCGTGGAGATGAGGCAGTAGCCCGCGGCATCGGTGTGGCCGGTCTTGACGCCCTTGGCGTATTCGTAATAATAGCCGCGGTACATCGGGGACTCGGGATTGATGAGGCCGTTCGTGTTCGAGAGCGTGCGCTCGTCGGACAGGTTCGTGGCCGGGACGGTGTGCTTGACCGTGTTGCAGATCGTGGCGAAGAGCTCGTGGCTGAGCGCTTCTTTCGTGATGCGGTAGAGGTCGTGCGCCGTGGTATAATGATCGTCGTTCGGCAGGCCGTGGGGGTTGGCAAAGTGCGTGCCCGTGCAGCCGAGGGCCTGCGCGCGCTCGTTCATGCGCTGCACGAACGCCGAGATGCTGCCGCAGACATACTCCGCGACGACGTTGCACGCCTCGTTGGCCGAGGAGATCATGGCACAGTAGAGAAAGTCCTCAAACGTCATGGTCTCGCCGACCTTGATGTCGGCATTGCTCGCGCCCTCGACCATGTCGGCATTGCAGTCGTCATAGGCGGTGACGGTGTCGCTCAAGTTCACGTCGCCGCGCTCGACCGCCTCGACCGCGAGCAGGAGCGTCATGATCTTCGTCAGGCTCGCGGGGTAGGCTTTGGCGTCGATGTTGCGGGTATAGTAATACTGGCCGCTGTCCTCGTCGGCGAGCAGGACGCAGTTGGCCTGCAGCTTTTCATCGAGCGCGGACTTGACCGCGTCGCTGCCGAAAACATACGACCCCTCCTGCGCCTGGACAGTGCTCTGGGGCACGCCGTCGGACGAGACGTTTGCGGTGCTCTGGGGTGCATCGGCCGAATTGTCTGCGGTGTTTTTCGCGGCGGCGGCCGGGAAAGCCGCCGTCAGCAGCAGGCAGACGATGAGCAGCAGCGGCAAAATGCGATATTTTTTCATATCTTTCTCCATGGAACTATGATATAATGGAATATCCGGCCGGAGACGGCGCTGCCGCGCGGCCGGGACAAATGGCAGTGTCTTGCCCCATTATAATAATTCCGGCGGCGAAAAGCAAATCATTTCCGCGAAAAGACGCAAACGGAGGGACCGCGATGAAAATACTGGTTGTGGACGACGAAAAAACCATCGTCAAGGGCATCAAATTCAACCTCGAAAATGAGGGCTATCAGGTGGACGTGTGCTATGACGGCGAGACCGCCGTGGACATGGCGCGCCGCGGCGAGTACGCCGTGATCCTGCTCGACCTCATGATGCCGAAGCTCGACGGGCTCGGCGCGTGCCAGCAGATCCGGCAGTTTTCCACCGTGCCGATCATCATGCTCACGGCCCGCAGCGAGGACGCAGACAAGCTCATCGGCTTTGAATCCGGCGCGGACGACTATATCACGAAGCCGTTTAACATCCTCGAGCTCAAAGCGCGCATCCGCGCGCTCATTCGCCGCTCGAGCATGGCCCCCGCCGCCCCGGCCGAGCCGGACGGCGGCAAGCTCGTGCGCGGCCACATCGAGATCGACCCCGAGCGCCGCAGCGCCCACCGCTTCGGCCAGAACGTGGAGCTGACGCTCAAGGAGTTCGACCTCATCGAGCTGCTCATGCGCAACCCCGGCAAGGTCTACTCGCGCGAGCAGCTGCTCGACCTCGTGTGGGGCTACGACTATCAGGGCGACATCCGCACCGTGGACGTGCACATCCGCCGCCTGCGCGAGAAGCTCGAGCGCAACCCCGCCGCGCCCGAATACATCATCACCAAGTGGGGCGTGGGCTACTACTTCGCCGAGGCCTGACGGATGAAGCAGCATCCGTTTCGCCTCCGGCTGCCGCACAGGCTGGTATCGAGCGTGCAGTTTCGCTTCGCCGTGACGTTCACGATCCTCGTGGCGATCCTGCTCGCGCTCATGAACACCTACCCCACGCGCGCCTCGCGCGACATCGTATTCACCGAAAAGCAGAGCGCGCTGACAAACCGCGCCGCCGTCGTGTCGTCCTCCCTGTCGCTGCTCGACAATCTCACGCCGGACAACACCCGGCAGGTGCTCGCCCTGCTCGACCTGCGCGACCTGACGCGCATCATCGTGACCGACAGCGAGGGGCTGGCCGTGTATGACTCCGCGAGCGAAAACAACATCCGCGGCAAATACGTGCTCTACCCCGAGCTCGTGCGCGCGCTCGACGGACAGGCCGTGTTCTACTCGCACTACACGACCGGCGCGTTTCTCAGCCGCGCGGCCATGCCCGTCATGAACAGCGGCCGGACCGTCGGCGCCGTGTACGTTTGCGAGAGCGACGGCGAGCGCGCTGCGCTCATCGGCAGCATCCAGCGCCGGCTCGCCACGATCACGATCGGCATCGGCGCGGCCGCGCTCGTGGTGCTGTGGTTTTCCATCAAGATGCTCACGCGGCGCATCACGCAGCTGGCCGACGGCGTGCGCACCGTGCAGCGCGGCGACTACAGCTTCCGCCTGACGCTCTCGGGGCACGACGAGCTGACCGAGCTCGGGCAGGAATTCAACAACCTCACCGAACGGCTCGAGACGACCGAGGCCCAGCGCCGCCGGTTCGTCTCCGACGCATCGCACGAGCTCAAGACGCCGCTGGCGTCCATCCGCCTGCTGTCGGACAGCATCTCCCAGAGCGCGGACATGGACAGCACGACGATGCGCGAGTTCGTGGCCGACATCGGCAGCGAGGCCGAGCGCCTGCAGCGCACGACCGAGAAGCTGCTCGACCTGTCGCGGCGCGACGACGGCGTGCAGCCGGACGTGACGATCGTCGACCTGCAGCAGGCCGTGCACGGGACGCTGCACCTGCTGCGCCCGCTGGCCGACCGGAGCAGCGTGACGATCACGTGCCTCATGAGCGAGGGCGTGACCGTGCGCGCGTCCGAGGACGACATTTACCACATCGTCTTTAACCTCGTCGAAAACGCCATCAAGTACAATCTTCCGGGCGGGGACGTGACCGTGCGTGTCGAGACGCGCGGCGAGCAGAGCATCCTGTCCGTGGCCGACACCGGCATCGGCATCCCCGAGGCCGACCGGCCGAACATCTTCAACCGCTTTTACCGCGTGGACAAGGCCCGCTCGCGCGAGCACGGCGGCAGCGGTCTCGGCCTGTCGATCGTGCACGACGCGGCCGCGCTCTACGGCGGCGTCGTGACCGTGGACGGCGTGGAACCGCACGGCACGTGCTTTACCGTGACGTTCCCGCGCGCGGCGGCGAGCGGCGCGCCGGAGACGCAAAAGGAGGTGTCGGAGACATGAAGCGCTGGCTTCCCCTGCTGCTGACCCTCGCGCTCGCGCTCGGCTGCGTGGGCTGCGCCAGGCGGCAGACCGTGACGGTATACCGCATCGCAAAAGAGGGCGCTGCCCTCCTGCAGACGGAGACGATCACCGTGCCCGACGGCACGGATCCGGTGCAGGTGATGATTGACGCGCTCGGCGCGGCGCCCGGCGACAGCACGTGCTTCAACCCCGTGCGCGGGTGGCTGACGCTCGGCGGCTACCGCATCGACGATGCGGGCACGCTCTGGATGACGGTGACAAGCTCCGACACGGCGAGCGGCATCGCGCGCACGCAGGCGCTGGCCTGTCTGGTGCTGTCCGGCACGGCGCTCGACGGTGTGTCGGCCGTCGGACTGGAAGACACGGACGGCGACGCACTGTACGCCCCGCTGACCGCAAATGACCTCGCCCTGACCGACCCGGCCACGGACGCACAATCCTGAACGCAGACCCATTCCCACGGAGGTGTATTTTTCATGCTCAACAACATTGCCCGCATCCAGCGCGCGCTGACACAGGCGCACCTGGACGCCATCCTGCTCACCGACGAAAACGACCGCCGGTTCGCCACCGGCTTCCCGTCCTCGGACGGCGCCGTGATCGTGACGGTGCACCAGGCATTTTTCATCACCGACGCCCGCTACATCGAGGCCGCGCGCGCCGCGCTGACCGGCATCGCCCAGGTGCTGCTGTGCTCGCGCGAGGCGCCGATGCGCACGCTCGTGCAGGGCATTCTGCGCGAGGCGAACGTGCAGATCCTCGGCGGCGAGGAGCAGACAACGAGCTATGCCGAGTTCACAGCCTATGAGCAGCTCTTCGGCCTGAAGCTACAGCCGGCGCAGAACCTGATCCGCAGCCTGCGCGCGGCCAAGCAGCCGGAGGAGCTGGCGATGATGTATCAGGCGCAGCAGATCACGGACGAGACGTTCGCGCAGATCTGCACCGTCATCCGCCCCGGCATGACCGAGCGCGAGATCGCGGCCGAGCTCATCTACCGCATGCTGCGTCTCGGCGCAGAGGGCACGAGCTTTGACCCCATCGTGCTCACCGGCCCGGACACGAGCATGCCCCACGGCGTGCCCGGCGACCGGCGCGTGGCCGCGGGCGACTTTGTGACGATGGACTTTGGCTGCCGCAAAAACGGCTACTGCTCGGACATGACGCGCACCGTCGCCGTCGGCATGCCGAGCGACGAGATGCGCAGCGTGTACCAGATCGTGCTCAATGCGCAGCTGGCCGGCATCGCCGCGGCGAAGGCCGGCGTGACCGGTGAGCGCGTGGATGCCGCCGCGCGCAAGGTCATCAGCGACGCGGGCTACGGGGACTACTTCGGTCACAGCTTCGGCCACAGTCTGGGGCTCGACATTCACGAGCACCCCATTGCCGCCCCCGGCGTGCACGCGAAGCTGCCGGAGCACACCGTCATCTCCGCCGAGCCGGGCATCTATCTGCCCGGAAAATTCGGCGTGCGCATCGAGGACGTGATGCATCTGACGGCCGACGGCGCGGAAATTCTCACCCGAAGCCCAAAAAATCTCATCATTCTGTAAATACCCGCTTGTCAAACCACGCAAAATCGTGTAAACTATATAAGATTCGTGTAAACTATATAAAATTTTTGATTCTGATCATTCTTGAGGAGGATTCCTATATGATTACTGCAGGCGATTTCCGCAACGGCGTTACTTTCGAAATGGACGGCCAGGTCATGCAGGTCGTCGAGTTCCAGCACGTTAAGCCCGGCAAGGGCGCGGCTTTCGTGCGCACCAAGATGAAAAACGTCATCACCGGCGCCGTGACCGAGACGTCCTTCAACCCCACCGCCAAGTTCGAGAGCGCCACCATCGACCGCAAGACGATGGAGTACAGCTATAACGACGGCAACCTTTACTACTTCATGGATCCCGAGACCTACGAGCTCATTCCCATCGACGAGAGCGCGCTCGGCAGCAACTTCCGCTTCGTGAAGGAGAACATGGAGTGCGTCATCAGCTCCTACAAGGGCAAGGTGTTCCTGGTCGAGCCGCCCACGTTCGTCGAGCTCGAAGTGACCGACACCGATCCGGGCTTCGCCGGCAACACGGCCACCAACGCCACCAAGCCCGCCACCCTCGAGACCGGCGCTGAGATCAAGGTGCCGCTGTTCATCAACCCCGGCGACCGCATCCGCGTCGACACCCGCGTGGGCGAGTATCTCGAGCGCGCGAAGGGCTGAGAAACAACAAGATAGGAAAAAGACGCTGCCGCGGCAGCGTCTTTTTTGTTTGCGGGTGCGGGCGGAGCGCAGTGCATGGGCGGCAGCGCCGGAAGAAACCGCGGCCCTTCCACGGCATCCGTCGCGGCGTACCGCCGCGCCACCTTCTCCTCAGGAAGAAGGCATCGCCTTGCGGCGATGCGTGATCTCATCCGAGGCGGGCCTTGCCCCCTCGGGCTCCCCTGCTGCGCAAACACATACGAAATCATGCACCATTTCCCCGCAAGGAGAAGGCTTCGCCTTGCGGCGATGCGTGATCTCATCCGAGGCGGGTCTTGCCCCCTCGGGCTCCCCTGCTGCGCAAACACATAGGAAATCAAGCACCATTTCCCCGCAAGGAGCAAGGAGAAGGCTTGAAAAGAACCAGCGCGCCGGGAAAAGCCGGCGCGCTGGTCATTTTTTCTTTCGCATCCGCGTTATTCGGCGCTTTCCGTCTCCGGGGTCTCGGTCTGCGCTGCGGCGGCGTTGGCCGCGTTGACGTCATGATCCAGATCCTTGATGAAGCAGCGGCGGCGCTTGTGCTGCTCTTTCTCGAGCCGCTTCCACTGCGCGAGGATGTGGTCATTGAGCTCGAGCATCGGGCCGGTCTCGGCAAAGTGCACGCCGTGGCGGTTGCAGCTCTGACAGACATGATCCATCATGACGGCATTGATGCCCTCGGTCTGCAGATCAGGCCGCACGGCCGTGAGCAGCATGATGAGCGTGTCGCTGTGGTGCAGGTCGTTGAGCACGCCCGCCCAGCCGAACGGGAACAGGCGGCCGTCGGAGTGCTTGAGCGCGACCGAGGGGTCAAGCGCCGTGACGCCGAAGGCCACGAGCTGATCCTGCTCGTCAACCACGAAGCAGACAAAGTCCGGGTCTACGAGCGGGATGAACTTGTTGGCATAGCGCTCAATCTGCTCGTCCGAGAGCTCCACGACACCGTAGAGCGGCGCATAGGCCGCGTTGACCAGCTCAAAGACCTGGCGGACAAACGGGCCGTACTCGCTCTTGTGGTGCACGGTGGCCACGTGCAGGTGCTTGCGCTTGAGGATGAACTCCGAGAGCTTGTGCAGGCGCTCGGCCTCCGCGCCGCCCGGTTCGGGCACGGTGATGCGGTACTCGATCCAGTCAACATCCTTGCGGTAGCCGAGTCGGGTGAGGTGCTCGAGATAATACGGCGCGTTGTAGTTGGTGAAAAACAGGCTTCGGCGGTCAAAGCCCTCGACGAGCATACCCTCGCGGTCCATGTCCGTGAAGCCGAGCGGGCCGTGCACCTGGTCGCAGCCCTTTTCGCGCGCCCAGCGCTCGACCGTGCCGAACAGCGCCGCCGAAACCTCGGAATCATCCACGAAGTCCACCTGGCTGAAGCGCATGCGGTGCGTGCCGAACTTGTCATTGGCCTTGTGGCTGAGGATCGCGCCGATGCGGCCGACGATCTCTCCGTCGCGCCGGGCCAGCCAGCAGCGCGCCTCGCAATAATCAAACGCGGGGTTTTTGCCCGGCGTCCAGTCCGAGAGGTCATCGCCGTAGAACGAGGGAATGTAGTTTGGATTATCGGCATAGAGCCGATTGGGATACTGCATAAACTGGCGCAGCTCGTGCTTGGTCGTGACCTCGGTCACGACGACCGGGCTGTGCTTTTCAAACTTCTGCATGAGAATATGCTCCTTACAGCAACAATGACCAGTGAGATCTGGTCTGGCGATAGTATAGCGCGCATTTCGCCGGATTTCAACCTCTGCGTGCGTGGTTATTCACCCAATCGGTACGGTTCGACACAAAAAATCCCCCGGAGCGATGCTCCGGGGGACCATTTTTCCTGTTTCTGCTTACAGGAGCTCGGGATACCATTTGTCGATCGCGTCAACGATCGCGGCAGCCTTGCCCTCCTTGCAGATCTCCAGAATGTCGGATGCGAGGCCGAGGCCCCAGTGGACGAATGCATTTGCGTTCATGCTGCTTTACCCCTTTCTTGATGTTCCGCCGCCGCACACACTTCGGCGCCGGACAGATTGGCGGCAATACCGGTTACAGGTTTATTTTACCGGATCCGCACCGGATGTCAAGCGGACAAACAGCGCCATGTGCGCAATTTTCCTTACCGCTTTCTTAGCGCGTTCCTGACAGGTTTTCGCGGCTTTTCCCGCCGCGCGGCTTGCACTGCGCACCGGAATCGGCTATAATGAGCGTTGCGTCTGGTTTGTGTCAAAAAAGGCGCGACCATCGTGAGGGGGGAACAGCATATGCAATGCCGCGAATGCCATGCGGAGCTGCCGCAGGGCGCGCGCCGCTGCCCGCAGTGCGGGCGGCCGGTCCTGCACGAAAAGATCTGGAACAACAAACGGCTGCGTGCGCTGCTCATCGGCATCACCATCGTGCTCATCGCCGTCGGCGCGGGATTCGCCGTCGTCGCCTCGCAGGACGCGGCCGTGAACAGCCGCGTCAAGGACGCGATCTGCAACTTCCAGTTTGACACCGCCGAGACCCTGCGCGGCGACGTCAAGCTCTTTCCCGCCGGGGACAATAGCCTGCGCACGGAGATCATCCGAACCGGCCGGCTCTATCAGGCCGGGCAGTACACGCAGGCGCTCATGTATCTCGACGACCTGCGCGAGACCTACACCGACGCAGGCCTTGCGGCCTACAGCGGCGTGCTCGACACCATAGAGGCCAAGAGCCTGCCGCAGATCTACGCCGCGGCCGCGGAGGCCTACAGCGCGCAGGATTACCAGACCGCGCTGGCAGACTACACCGTGCTCGCCGCGCGCAATTATTCCGACAGCGACAAGCGCCTGTTTCTCACCAACGCCCACCTGTGCGACAGCCTGGGCCAGCTTGCGCTGGCTGCCGGCATGACCAACGCGCAGGCCGCGCAGAAGCTTATGGAGCTTATCGGCTTTTCCGACACCAATCAGGTCATCATGCGCGACGACAGCTACGCGCAGGCGTTTTTGACCGGAAGCTGGAGCAGCGACGCGGGCGAGCTGACCGTTGCCGACGACGGCACGGTGACCTGCTCCCTGCCCGGCCTGAGCGGGAAGGAATGCTCCCTGCGCGATGGCGCCATCTACGCCGGAACGGGCGAAGACGCCGTGGCGTTTTACCGCTTTTCCGTGCTCAGCGACCGCATGATGATCGCCGACGCCGTCGGCGACGGCCGTGCCTACACCATGTTCCGGCAATAAACACCGCACATTTTCTGCCCCGCAGTGCCCATGGGCGCTGCGGGGCATTTTTTTGCCGGGCCTGAACAGGCGGATGGAAATTGTTCCTTGCTATTTCCATTTTTCATACGTATAATAGAATTGGTTGTATCTGAACTTGCAGACCGACAAAAATGGGAGGAGAAAGAACATGAAAAAGCGCATCATCAGCCTGCTGCTGTGTCTGGTGCTGACCGTGTCGCTCGTGCCGGCCGCCGCCGCGGCGGACACGGGGGACGCCAGGACCGTCACGGTACGCTACGCTTCCGGTCACGGGATCGACACCCACGACTATGAAGCGGCCTTTACGTACAGCGACGATCTGTTCACCCGGAGCGGCTACACGTACCGCAAGGATCTCGCGCTGATGTCTATGGGCCTCGCGTTCGCGGCCTATACGAGCAAGGACTCCGAAAAGACGGACAACTACGCCACCGGCAACCGCAACTTTGTGTCCATGGCCGAGCAGTGCGGCTTTGAGAATATCCAGTCGAACAAATGGATGTTCCAGCCCGCCGAGGCCGACTCTATCGGCATCAGCTGCGCCAGCAAGACCATCCGCGACAACGGTGGCAGCTACACGCTCATCGCCGTCGGCGTGCGCGGCAACAACTACCACGCCGAGTGGGGCGGCAACGCCCGGCTCGATGCTGCGGGCGAGCATAAGGGCTTCGCCCTCGGCCGCGACCAGGTGCTCGACTACCTGCGCGGCTACATCGCCGACACCGGCATCTCCGGCCGGGTGAAGATCTGGATCGCGGGCTACAGCCGCGGCGCAGCCGTGTCCAATATGGTCGGCGGCGCGCTCGACAACGGTTACAGCCTCGGCGCGGGCGTCAGCCTCAGCCCGCACGACCTGTACTGCTACTGCTATGAGCCGCCCATGGGCGCGATGAAAGAGCAGGTGCAGGGCCGCGTGTATGACAACATCCAGAATCTCGTCAATGAAAACGACCTCGTGACCTACGTCGCGTTCGACAACTGGGACTTCGCCCGCTACGGCGTCGACCGCGTCGTGCCGACCAAGGGCAACGACAACTACCTCACCTACAAGGCCGCCATGCTCAGGGAATTCGTGAAGATCCCGAACAACGGCGGCATCTACTGGCCCGACTACTTCCAGGCCTGGGGCATTGACCCGAAGGACATCACGAGCGGCGATCTGGGCAAGATCTTCAAGGTCAACATGACGCAGAAGGAATTCTACGCCGACCTCTGCGAGGCGATCACGACGTGCCTCGCCTCCTCACGCGAAGACTATGCGGAGAACATGCAGAACTTCCTTGTGGCCCTGCTGGCGGATATTTTCGGTGCGGCCGATAAGGACACCTCCGGCGTGGCCGAGGACTTCGCCAAAAAGGTGCAGGACAACTGGAAGAAGCTCTTCTACTCGCTGACCATCCCCGGCATGATCAAAAACGGCACGGCCGCCAAGCTCCTGACCGGCTATCTGGTCGAGGCGCTGCAGGAAAACGGCGTTCTGACCTACGACCTTGCGGGCATCGAGGCCGCGATGGGCATGCTCGCGCCGCGCCTGTCGAAGATGGCGCTCAAATACCCCGGCACGACGATGACGCTGCTGGCAAACCTGCTCGTGATCGGGCTGGCCCACTGCGGCGAGCCGGGCCTCGCCTGGCTGCGCAGCCTGCCGGACGACTACATGACCAGCAAGCAGACCGTAAGCTACACGGGCCTGTTTGACGACGTGGCTGCGGACGCATGGTATGCCCCCGCCGTGGACTACGTCAAGTACGGCCGGATCATGAACGGCATGGGCAGCAACCGCTTCCAGCCCAACACACAGATGACGCGCGCCATGTTCGCGCAGGTGCTCTACGCGCTCGAGGGCGCGCCGTCCGTGCGCGGCCTGAGCTGCCCGTTTACCGACGCGGGCGGCAGCTGGTACACCGACGCCGTCATCTGGGCGTACAACGCGGGCGTGGTCGCCGGCGTGTCCCCGACGCGGTTTGCGCCGAACGAAGCGCTGACCCGCGAGCAGATGGTGACCATGCTCTACGGCTACGCCGGCCGCGAGCAGGCGCTCAGCGGCCCGGACGGCGCGCTCGCGGGCTATCAGGATCAGGCGCGCGTGTCAACATGGGCGCGTGAGGCCATGGCCTGGGCCGTGGGCACCGGCGTGATCGCCGGCACGTCCGCGACCACCCTCGCACCGCGGAAGACCGGCACACGCGCCGAAGTTGCGACCGTGCTGATGCGGTTTTGCGAGCAGTGATCCTGCAATCGAAAAAAAACACCCGGATCTCTCACGAGATCCGGGTGTTTTTATGCGGTTTACTGGCCGTTGGCCGCCGCCGCTTTCGCGCTGCGGCAGTTGGCGCGCAGCACCGGCATGAGCGCCGTGAGCGCTATGTCCAGCTTGCGGGAATAGTCCCCTTCCATGCCGTTGTTGATCCAGTCGATGAGCATGCCGAACATCATGTCCGTGTACATGCGGATGATCGCCTCGAGATCCTCGGGCGCGATGTCCATGTTCTGCGCGTAGCGCGTGATGACCTGGCGGGCATAGTAATCGCTCGTCTCCCACGTGAAGCGCTCGAGCTCTTCCTTGCCGTAGCCGTGGTAGATGTTCAGGATGGCCTGCCGGTCGTTCGAGAGGTTCGCCGCCAGCGTCAGAAAGCCCTCGCGCATGGTCTCGAAGTTGCCGTTCGTGTCCAGAAACTGCTGCACGCGCAGCTCAAACACGTACTGCGTGAGCACGTAAACATCCGTGAAATAATAGTAGAACGTCTTGCGGCTGCAGCCAACGGCGTCCGTGATCATCTTGACCGTGATGCGGTCGATCGTGTAGTCGTTGAGCAGGTGCATATATGCATCCGCGAGCGCCGTGCGCGTCCGGTTCTGCTTCATGAAGTGTGCCTCCGTTCCTGCGCCGGGCAAACACCGGCGCTGTTTTTTCTGGCCCTATAGTAACCCACATGTCACCATAATTCATTGGCCATTATTGCGATGATGTAACATTTTTGCACACTTTGCGAAACGATTCTACCCGTTTGTCCGGATTTTTCAGGAATCCAGCTCTCCCTGCAGGCGGCAGGTGCGCATCATGAACAGGGCAAGCTGCGCGCGGTTGGCGCCGGTATTCGGGCTGAGCTCCGTGCTGCTCGTGCCGTAGAGGATGCCCATGGAGACCGCCCACGTCGTGGCGGAATACGCCCAGTCGGGCACGGTGTTCCAGTCCGTATAGCCGCCGATCGGGCGCGGGCGGACGCCCTTTTCCGGGCCGTAGGCGCGGTAGAGCATCGTGACCAGCTGCGCGCGCGTGAGGCGGGCATCCGGCGCAAAGTGCGTGTCGTCCGTGCCGAGCACGACCTCGTTGGCATAGGCCCAGCGCACGGCGGCAGTATACCAGGTGTCGTCCGAAACGTCCACAAACGGCGCCTCCGGCAGTTCGGACACGTCCGGCTCGCCGGCCATCCGATAGAGGATCGACACGAGCATGGCGCGCGTCGTCTGCCCCATGGGGTCGAACTGGTTCTTGCCGACGCCGTTCATAAGGCCGAAGAGCACGCAATAGTCAATGCCCTCGTGCATCCAGCTGCTCGCTGCCGGCATATCGTCAAACACGCCGCCGGCACAGTATTCGTCACCGACGCAGGGATCCGGGATCTTGGCCGTTTCCGTCTTGCCGCAGTCGACGCAGGTGCGCTCCATGTTCACGGCGCCGTCGTCCGTCTCGATGGCCGTCCAGGCGCTCCAGTGGTGCACCGGATAGTAGTACTGCACCGCCTCCGTGACGCGCTCGCTGCCCTTGAAATAATGCACGGTGCTGCCGTTCGTGAGCGTCATGGAATAGATCGACTTCACGGCCGGATCGAGCACGCGGTACTCCGTGGCCGAGTCCTGGCCGATGATCATGACATAGTGGCCGTTGGCCGAGTAGCCGTTGAGGTGGATGATCGGTGGGCTGTAGCTGCCCTCGCCACCGACGTAGCGCGCGATGGCCTCGGCGAGCGAGACCTTGCTGTACGTCGCGCCGCTGAAGGCGACGTCATCCGGCGTGGTGGCAAAGGGTGTGCCGTAGTGGCCGCGGCTGCGCCAGTAATCGCCGAGCGCGCCGGGCGTGGCGTCCAGGCCGAGGTACGACAGCGCCATGGAGATGCACGCCGTGAAGCACTCGTGGTTGGCATAGTTCCCATAGCTGCCCCAGTAATCCGAGCAGAACAGATCGCTGTAGGCCGGCACCTGGCAGACGTAGCGGACCGTGCCCGTCTTCACGTCGGCGTTTTTCGTATATTCCACGCTCGCATACGGCGCGGCATCGACCCGGTCGGCCGCCGCAGCACCCACCGTCAGGCAGGGCAGCAGCCCCGCCAGCAGGCACAGCGTCAGCGCCAGACTGAGGATTCGTTTCTTCATAGATGACTCCTTATGTTCCGGTATTTTGCCTGGTTGTTGACATAACGCATACACACATTTGCTTATCTTACACCAACTGTTACGGAATTGCAACCTTTTTTGCTTTCTATGCCAACTTTCGTGGGGCGCGGCGGGCAAATTGCGCCCGGTTTTGGCGCGGAAAGTGGGGACGCAGAGATTTCGACAGGATCCGCAAATGGCGTTATGTAAACCTCTGAGGCGGAGAATCCGGTCGTGATCACGCGGACGTGCGCGGACGGTGCGGAATATTTTTCGTGACGTACATAATATTTCGCTTGACAGATATGCAAATGCATAATAAAATGGAAATAGAAGGGGCCGCTTCCGACGCTGTGCGGCCAAGCGCAGCCGATCTCCGACGCGAAGCCGGGCAAATGCGCGGCTTCCACAGCCAAAGCTGCCGCTTCGGCGGGGAAAATGCCGCCGAACCGGCGGAGGCGCAGCGTTATGTAAACCGTAAGGAGGTGAGGGACCGCCGGAATGAAAAAACGGAAACGATCCGTGGCCGGGCGCGGCCCGGGGCATGGCATGGATTGAACTGCACCAGTCGCTGCCGCAGCACCGCAAGCTGCTGGCCCTGCGCGACGCGCTGGGGCTGCGCACGCCGGCGGCACTCGGGCACATGTGCCTGCTGTGGCTGTGGGCGCTGGACAATGCGCCGGACGGCGACCTATCCGCCCTGCCGGCAAGGCAGCTGGCGGAGATCTGCCAGTTCAGCGAGCGCCGGGCCGGCGACCTCGCGGTGGCGCTGCGCACGTCCGGGTTTGTGGACGCGGACTGGCGGCTGCACGACTGGGGCGACTACACCGGCCGCCTGATCGACCAGCGGGCGGCCAGCCGCGAGCGGCAGCGGCGGCGGCGCGCACGGCTGCGCGCGGCGGCCATGGAAGAAAACAAGGAGGATGGTACATGAAAAAGCAGACGAACACCGACCTGCGGCGAAAGCTGCGCGAGCAGCGCGCGGCGTATGAGGAGCTGCTGGGCCTGTCGGGCGCGATTTTGGCTGCGCTGTGCGTGCGCTGCGGCGACGGCGCGACGCTGCGGCTGCCGAAGCAGGCCGTGCACGACGCGCTGGAGACCTACGAATTCGCGGCGGCTGCCGACGGCGAGGACTACGTGCTCTCGTACCGGGAGCGCGCGACATGATCGACCTCGAGGACGAGAAGGAGCGCATCCTCGAGCAGCTGGCGGCCATGGTGGCCGATGCGTCCGTGAAGCCGGAGCTGCGGCTCAAGGCGGCGGGCATGGTGCTCGGCCACGAGCGGGGCAAGGCCGCGCCCGCGAAGGACGAGGGCGCGGCCGAGCCGGAGGTGCTGCGCTTCGAGGGCGCGCTCGAGCAGTGGAGCCGGTAGTGAGGAGGCGCGATGGCACGCAAAAACGAACCCTATATTTATAAGGTACTGCGGCGCGAGACGCCGAACCCGCGGCAGCAGGCGTTCTTCCGCGCGGAGGCGGCCAACATCGCCTACGGCGGGGCGCGCGGCGGCGGCAAGAGCTGGGCCATGCGGCGCAAGCTCGTGCTGCTGGCGATGCGCTATCCGGGGCTGAAGCTGCTGCTGCTGCGCCGGACGCTGCCGGAGCTGCGCGCCAACCACATCCTGCCGCTGCAGCGGGAGCTGGCGGGCTATGCCGCGTGGAGCGGCGCGGAGCGCGCGTTCCGGTTCCCGAACGGGTCGCGGCTCGTGATGGGCTACTGCGACAGCGACAGCGACTGCGCCCAGTATCAGGGGCAGGAGTACGAGGTGATCGGCTTCGAGGAGGCGACGAACTTCGAGCCCGACTGGCTGACGTTCATCGCCACCTGCCTGCGCACGACGCGCACGGACTTCGCCCCGCGCATCTACTACACGTGCAACCCCGGCGGGCCGGGCCACGCCTACATCAAGCGCCTGTTCATCGACCGCGCGTTTCACGACGGCGAAGACCCGGCGGACTATGTGTTCATCCCGGCGAAAGTCTACGACAACCAGGTGCTCATGCAGCGCGACCCCGGCTATCTCAAGCGGCTGGAGGCGCTGCCGCCCGCGCGGCGGCGCGCGCACCTTGAGGGAGACTGGAACGTGTACGAGGGGCAGGTATTCGCCGAGTGGCGCGACGACCCCGCGCACTACGCCGACGGGAAGTGGACGCACGTGATCGAGCCGTTCGATATCCCGAACACGTGGCGGGTGTACCGCAGCTTCGACTTCGGGTACGCCAAGCCGTTTTCCGTGGGCTGGTGGGCGGTGGACTTCGACGGGCGGCTGTACCGCATCCTCGAGCTCTACGGCTGCGTGCCCGGCGAGCCGGACACCGGCGTGCGCTGGACGCCGGAGCAGATCTTCGAGCAGATCCGCACCACGGAGGCCACGCACCCCTATCTGCGCGGCCGGGACATCCGCGGCGTGGCCGACCCCGCGATCTGGGACGCATCGCGCGGCGACAGCATCGCCGACATTGCCGACCGGTACGGCGTGTACTTCGAGCCGGGCGACCACAAGCGCCTGCCCGGCTGGATGCAGGTGCACTATCGGCTGGCGTTCGACGCTGCCGGGCTGCCAATGCTGTATGTCTTCCTCAACTGCCGGGACACGCGGCGCACGCTGCCGCTGCTGCGCTACGACGCACACGCGCCCGAGGACGTGGACACGCGGCAGGAGGACCACATCGCCGACGAGATCCGGTATCTGTGCCAGTCCGACCCCATCGCGCCGCGGCCCGTGGTACAACGGACGCCGAAAGTGTTCGACCCGCTGAGCAGCGATTAGTTATGTAAATAGAAAAAGACTGCGATGGCAGTCTCTTTTTCTCGCAAAATGCGAAAAGTTATGTAAACCATTTCGCCGGAAACGGCAGCAAAGGAGAGTCTATGACAAACGAGAAAACGAACCCCATGCCCTACCGCGCGGCGGATGCGGCGGCAGGTGCGGCAGAGGCGGCCGGGCCGGACATGGCCGCGCCCGTGATCACGCCGGACGACGTGGCGCGCGGCACGGAGCTTCTGCGCCGGTACAAGGACGGCAAGCGCGCGCTCGAGGCGCGCATCATCGCCGACGAGCAGTGGTACCGCCTGCGGCACTGGCAGTATCTGCGCGACCGCCGGCGCGAGCAGGGCGGCGACGTGGTAGAGCCGACGAGCGCGTGGCTGTTCAACGCCATTGTCTCGAAGCACGCCGACGCGATGGACAGCTTCCCGGAGGCGGTGATCCTGCCGCGCAGCGAGCAGGATGAACCGGACGCGAAGGCGCTGTCGGCCATCGTGCCGGCCGTGCTGGAAAAGACGCACTTTGAGCAGGTGTGGTCCGATGCGTGGTGGTACAAGCTCAAGCACGGGTGCGCAGCCTACGGCGTGTTCTGGGACAGCGCCGGGAGCAACGGCCTCGGCGACGTGGCCGTGCGCCAGCTCGACCTGCTGAACCTGTTCTGGGAGCCGGGCATCACGGACATTCAGGCCAGCCGCAACCTCTTCGTGTGCGCGCTCATGGACAACGACGACATTTCCGCCGCCTGGCCCGACGCGCGGCCCGGCAGCTGCGGCGTGGAGCTGGCACAGTATCTGTATGACGACGCGGTGGACACGTCCAGCAAGAGCATCGTCGTCGACTGGTACTACAAAAAGCCGCTGCCCGGCGGCGGCACGGCGCTGCACCTGATCAAATTCACCGGGCGCGACCTGCTCTACGCGAGCGAGAACGACCCCGCCATGGCCGGCGGCTTCTACCCGCACGGGCAGTACCCGGTCGTGTTCGACGTGCTCTACCCCGAGGCCGGCACGCCGTGCGGCTTCGGCATGATTGCCGTGAGCAAAGACCCGCAGCAGTACATCGACCGCCTGAGCGGCAACCTGCTGGAGATGAGCATGAAGGCCTCCACACCGCGCTTCTGGGTCAAGAAGGGCTGCGGCGTGAACGCGCAGGAATTTCTCGACTGGTCGAAGCCGCTCGTCGAGGTCGAGGGCAGCATCGACGACGAGCGGCTGCGCCAGATCAGCCTCTACAACCTCGACGGCCAGTGGGTGAACATGCTGCAGCTGAAGATCGACGAGCTCAAGGAGACGAGCAACAGCCGCGACGTGACGCAGGGCAGCGTGTCCGGCGGCGTGACGGCGGCGAGCGCCATCGCGGCGCTGCAGGAGGCCGGCAGCAAGTCCAGCCGCGACACGCTGCGCGCGAGCTACCGCGCGTTCGAGCGCGTGGTCGAGCTCGTGATCGAGCTCATCCGCGCGTACTACACCGAGACACGGCCGTTTCGCGTGGCGGCACCGGGCGCGCAGGGCTATGCGTTCTGCACGTACTCCAACGCCGGGCTGCAGGCCAGGACCGTGGGCATGGACGCCGACGGCATGGCGCTGCTGCGCGCGCCGGCATTCGACGTGTCGGTGCACGCGCAGAAGGAGAGCCCGTACGCGACCGCGTCGCAAAACGAGCTGGCACGGCAGCTGTATCAGCTGGGCGTGTTTAACCCCGCGTTCGCGCAGCAGGCAGTGCCGATGCTGGAGATGATGCAGTTTCCGGGGCGCGACAAGGTGCTTGAGGCCGTGCGCAGCAGCATCGTGCCGCCGCAGCCGGAGACGCCGGACGCGGGCACGGACACGTCCGCCGACCCGCTGCTGCGGGCGCAGGCAGAGAAAAACCGCGTCATCACAGCGAGCGCCCGCTGAGGGCAGAAGGGAGCACAGAGTATGAACGAACAAAACATCCCCACCGCGCCGGAGCAGAGCGCACCCGCAGCACCCGAAACGGCCGCGCCGCGTGCGCCGGCCGAGGAGGCCGTGACCGTCGGCGCGCTGCGCGGCGCGATCGAGCGCAAGGCCCAGCAGCGGGCGCGCCGCGCGGCCGAGGAATCCGCCGCGCGCTGGTCGCGCGAGGCGGACGAGCTGGCGGCGCAGTGCCCGGACTTTGACCTGGGCACGGCGCTGAGCGATGCACAGTTTTGCGCACTGCTGCGCGCCGGTGTGGACGTGCGCACGGCGTGGTTCGCGCTGCACGCGCAGGCGCTGCTGGAGGCGGCCTGCGTGCGCGCGGGCCGCAGCGCCGAACAGCGCGTGGCCGAACACATCCGCGCCCGCGGTCTGCGCCCGGCCGAAAACGGCCTGGGCGGCGGCGGGGCCGGCATCGTGGTGCGGCCGGACGTGTCGCGCATGAGCCGCGCCGACCGCGCGGCGCTCGCCGCACGCGCGGAGCGCGGCGAGCGCGTGAAGCTGAGCCTGTGACCCGCTTCGCGTACATCCGCCGGGACGGGCGGTGCGTGCTGCGCGCGGACGGCCACGCGGACTTCTGCCCGGGCAGAGACATCGTGTGCGCCGGGGCGTCGGCGCTCGTGTGCGCGCTGGCAGGCGCGCTCGATGCGCTGGGCGCGCAGGGCGTGCAGCGCACGCTCTGCGCCGGGCACGCAGCCATCGCAGCGGACGACCGGGCCGATGTGCGCGCGGCGTTTACCGTGGCCGTGACGGGCCTGCGGCAGCTCGCCGCGGCCTACCCCGGCCACGTTGCGGAGGACACCGGCCGCGTCCCCGCGCAGGAGACAAAACCCAACGGCAGCGCAGCGGCCGGGCGCTGCCCCGGCGCTGTCCCCGGAAGCGGACAGCAGAGAAAAAAGGAGACATGAGTATGGAAAACATCCACATGGACCTGCGCCTGTTTGACGCAAACACGCAGGTGACCACCCAGCAGAGCCTGACCGAGGAGATGAAGACGTTCTACTCGGACTACCTCATCGACGCGGCCGAGCCCGAGCTCGTGCACGACCAGTTCGCGCAGAAGCACCCCATCCCCGCAAACGGCGGCAAGACGATCCAGTTCCGCCGCTTCGCCCCGCTCGGCAAGGCGCTGACCGCCCTGACCGAGGGCGTGACCCCCGACGGCCAGAGCCTGAGCATGACCACCGTCGAGGCGGCCGTGCGCCAGTACGGCGGCTACATCCAGATGAGCGACCTGCTGCTGCTGACCGCCATCGACAACAACCTCACCATGGCCACGAAGCTGCTCGGCGCGCAGGCCGGCCGCACGCTCGACACGATCACCCGCGAGGTGCTCGTCGGCGGCGACAACGTGCAGTATGCCGACGAAAGCGTGTCCGCGCGCTACCTGCTGCAGGGCGGCAACGCCAGCGCCGCCGACAACAACTACCTGACCGTCGACTGCATCCGCCGCGCCGTGCGCGCGCTCAAAAACGCCAACTGCCGCCGCATCGACGGCGCGTTCCCGGTCATCATCCACCCCGACGTGGCCTATGACCTCATGAACGACCCGAAGTGGCTCGCCCCCCACCAGTACGTCGACACCGAGCACATGTACGAGGGCGAGATCGGCAAGATCGAGGGCTGCCGCTTCGTCGAGAGCACGGAGGCGAAGATCTTCCACGCGGCCGATCTTGCCGGCGACAGCCGCACCCTGCTCACGGCCGGCGCGGTGAGCGGCAAGACCACCTTCCCGTTCGACGGCGGCACGGTCCAGGCCGGCGCACTCGTCGGCCGCCAGGTGCTCATCGGCAATGCGTGCGTGACCGTCACGGCCAACACCGCAAGCTCCATGACCGTCGACGCCGCCGTCACGGCCGAGGACAACGCCATCATCTACCCCGGCGAGGCCGGCGCGCAGGGCCGCGACGTGTACGTCACGCTCGTGCTCGGCGCCGACGGCTACGGCACGACCGAGATCACCGGCGGCGGTCTGGAGCACATCGTCAAGCAGCTCGGCTCTGCCGGCACGGGCGACCCGCTCAACCAGCGCGCAAGCGTCGGCTGGAAGGCCACGAAGGTCGCCGTGCGTCTCGACGACAGCGCCATCCGCCGCATCGAGACCTGCAGCACCTACACCGAGTAAAGAAATCCACCCCATGCCTCCCGCCCGCGCGGCGGGAGGCGCACCTACAACAAGGAGGAAACAACTATGGCAACCAGAAAAAAGACCGACCGCGCCGCCGCTGAGGCCTGGCTGAGCGAACCCGTGACCGTGCGTCTGTTCCGCGACAACGGCAGCTACAAGGAGGACAAGGTCGTGACCGTCAACGGCGAGACCGTGCGCATCCCGCGCGGCGAGGACGTGATCATCCCGCGCCGCTTCGCGCTCGTGCTCGCCCAGGGTGAGGCGCAGGACGCGCGCACCGGCGCGCTCATCGAGCGCGAGACCGCCCGCTTTGCCGCCGAGAGCGGCGCGCTGGGGCTCTGACCATGGCGACGCTTCAGCAGGCGCTCACGCGCATCGACACGATCTGCCCCAACGCATGGGACGACGCGGCAAAGCTGCTGTGGCTCAACGAATGCGAGAGCATGATCCAGACGCGCATCCTCGGCACTGCGCCCGAGGCGTGCATCACCTATGACGCGGACACCGCGCGCAGCACCGTGCTGCTCGTGCCCGCGCCGTTCGACCGGCTGTACGTGTACTACGTCATCGCCATGTGCGACTACGCCGCGCACGAGACGGCGCACTACGCCGACAGCATGATGCTCTTTAACGCGGCGCTCGACGAGTACGCCAAGTGGTATCAGCGCACGAACGGTACCGCGGCCGCGACCCCCGGCGCGGCGGCGCAGATCGCCGCCAACAGTGCCGCCCGGCACACGCACGAAAACAGGGGCGTGCTCGACGGCATCACGGCCGCGCGGGCCGCCGCGTGGGACGCGAAGGTCTCCCCCGCCGCGCTCGGCCCGGCCGTGAACACGGCGCTGCAGGCGGCAAAGGACTCCGGTGCGTTCCGCGGGGGCAAGGGCGATCCCGGCGAAAAAGGCGAACCCGGCGCACCCGGTAAGACCCCTGTCAGAGGCACGGACTATTGGACGGCAGCTGATAAGCAGGAGATTGTCAACAGCGTCATAGCCGCCCTGCCTGATGGCACGGAGGTGAGCTACTGAGATGAAAAAGCTCTACGAAGAAACCGCCGTACAGGACATTGCAGCAGCTATCCGCGAGAAAAATGGCACTGCAACGAAATACAAAGTCGCGGAGATGGGCGATGCTGTGAGGCGCTGCTTGAACACCGGAGTGGAAACCGAAGTGTACACATTTGACCAGTGCCGCGCAGAGGTAGACAGGTATCTGAAAAACGTCACTTACGACCCCTCGGACTACGCTGTCTCGCAGATACCCGAATATGTGACGACAGTGAGCTCAAACCGGCCTGTTGGCGTAGACATTGTGATGAAGTCCGCCGGAACGCTGACAATCGTGGACGGGTACACAGGTAACAGTGTTTCGCAGCCGGTCAGCGCAGGAGCAATCACAATCTATAACTGCACACCGGGCTCGATATCAACTTTTGTGCTGCTTGTTGACGGAAAAGTTATCCAGCAGGGCGTCATTAAACCGACCGGAGCGTGCCGCATGATTCATTTGCTGAACGTGGACAACGTGCGCGATCTTGGAGGCTGGGATTGCGATGGTGGCATGGTAAAGTACGGGCTGCTCTTCAGGGGCGGCGAGATGTATGGATATCTGACCGATGACGGCAGACAACAGGCGATTGATATGCTCGGAATCCTCAAGGAAATTGACCTGCGTTTTGCGGCTGAACTGAACGGCAGGACAGAAAGTGGCTTTGGACCGACCGTAGATATGCTGTGGGTTGATATGACATGGAACGACCTTGCGTATCAGAAGTCAAGCGGGAATATCAAAGCGATCTTCGACCCGCTCTTCGATTATGTCATCGCAAACAAGCCGACATACTTCCACTGCTCTGCAGGCGCAGATCGAACGGGCGTGGTCGCTCTGCTGTGCGAAGCGATACTTGGGGTATCACAATCCGACTGTGATAAGGATTACGAACTCACGAGTTTTTATTCTGGCGTCAGCACAGATGCGGAAGCCCGTCGCAGGAACGAAACGCCGTGGACGCGCGAGATTAACTACTTGAATGCCTATCCTGGTGCGACCTTCCGCGATAAGGTGGTTAATTTTATGGTGTCGTGCGGCATTACAATCGAAAAAATCAACGCTTTCCGAGCAGCTATGATCGACGGGACGCCGGAGACAGTGACGGCAGATATCGCAACGTACAGCATCACAAAAACACTCACTGATGTCACAGTCAGCAACGGAGCGGCATCTGTGCAGCAGTACCAGCCGTTCGTAGCAAGCATCACTCCCACGAACGGCAAATTGATTGAATCCATCAAAGTGACGATGGGCGGGAAGGACGTGACTGCTGCTGTATTGCGTGGCAGCACGGACGTGCTGAGGCGAGCTGTACGGGTCGCTTTGACAAAATGCACAAGTAGCAACCCACGCGCGTATGTCATCGACGGGCAGTCTTATTGTACTGCGATAACTGCCGACACGGGGTGCGAAGTCAGTAATGTAAAAATCATGATGGGAGGTGAGGACGTGTCCACATTTTACAAAGATGGGGTCATAGCTATTCCAGAGGTGATCGGCGATATTGTTATCACGGCAACCGCTGTAGCCCAAGCCCCAGCATATACAAACCTGCTTGATGCCGCGATTGACATGGATGGAAACGTCATCGGGCATACGCCTATGTATAAAAATATGCGATACAATAGCAGCAGCGGTGCACCTGTTGCACACTCAGGGACGAATATCACGGGCTTGCTCCCGGTCAAAAAGGGTGATGTCGTGCGTATTCGATGGAAAGGGAACACTGATATATCATATCAATCTATCAAGTTTTTCAAGTCTGACCGAACCCAAGTCAAAGTCGGATATACATCTTTGGCCAATATCGAAAAAGGCCAAGCAGGGCCTGTTATAAACTTTAATGCTGCCAATGGAGTTGCCGATTTTAAATTCGACAGTTCAAATGGCGCAGCCTATTTTTCAATCGTGCTCTACGACACGCTGGAAAATGTAATTGTTACTACAAACGAAGAAATCATATAAGCCTCAAAAGAGCCTCTTGTTGATTTTACAGGATGCCCTACAGCATCGGATTGATGAGATGCAGAGATGAAGGAGGTAACAGCTGATGGAATTTGTTTCTTGCAACAAGGCCAATTACCGCGCCGGGCGCACGCAGCCGGTGCGGTACATCGTGATGCACTACACGGCAAACAACGGTGACACCGCGCGCAACAACTGCGACTACTACCACCGCGTGGGCGGCCTGCAGGCCAGCGCGCACTATTTTTGCGACGAGTATGGTGCGATGCAGTCCGTGCGCGAGGGCGACACGGCGTGGCACTGCGGCGCAGAAGCCGGGCGGCGCTACTGGCATCCCGAGTGTCGCAATGCCAACAGCATCGGCATTGAGATGTGCAGCCGCAAGCGCGCCGACGGCAGCTACTACATCCTGCCGGAGACCGTGGCAAACGCCGCGGCGCTGGCGCGGGAGATCATGCAGCGCTATGGCATCGACACGGAGCACGTTGTGCGGCACTACGACGTGACGGGCAAGCGCTGCCCCATGCCGTGGGCGGATGACCCGGCGCAGTGGACGGCATTTAAGGAGATGCTGACGTCGAAAAAACCGAACGAAGAGGAGGAAGAACCCATGACACGATACAACAAAATCGACGACATACCCGCGTGGGCGCGCAGCGATGCGCAGCGGCTCATCGACCGCGGCGCACTGCGGGGCAATGAACGCGGCGAGCTGGATCTCTCGCTGGACATGCTGCGCACGCTGATCGTGTGCCAGCGGATGGTCGATCAGGCAAAGGAGACATAAATGGACCGACTCACAACGATCAAAGCGGCCGCCTGCACGGCGGCCGCAGCGCTGACGGCCTTCTGGGGCTGGACGGGCTGGCTGGCGGCGGCATGGTTTCTGGCCATGCTGCTCGACTATGCCACCGGCAGCGCCGCCGCCCTGCGCGCCGGAACGTGGAGCAGCCGCGCCGCCCGCGAGGGCCTGTGGCACAAGGCGGGCAGCGTGGCGGGCGTGCTCGTGGCGGCACTGCTGGACTTTGCCCTGCGCGTGCTGCTCGGCAGCGTGCCGGGGCTGGGCATCGACTACGACGTGCTGCTGTGCCCGCTCGTGACGGCGTGGTATCTGCTGACGGAGCTGGGCAGCATCGCCGAAAACGCGGGCGCGCTCGGCGCGCCGATGCCGCAGTTTCTCATGCGGGCGATCGCCGCCCTGCGCGCCGGCATTTCCGACCGCGGCGGCGGAGACGGGGACGGAGGCGGCGCGGCATGACGGACTTTTCCCCGCTGAATTTCCCGCTGCCGGAGCACACCGGCGCCGAGGGGCTCGACGCGCGCGTGACGGCGCTGGAGGAGACGATCGTCCGGCTGCTGGAGGCGCTGCAGTACACACTGACGAACCTCGGGCGCGAAAACTTCAACCCCGCCGCGCTCGAACGGCTGCGCGCCGAGCTGCGCAGCGGGCAGACCACGAACCAGTAAGGAGGCAGGCAATGCATCTACCCACATTTCCCCGCGCCATGCCCGTGACGCGGCGCGTACAGACCGACTTTCGCGGCTACGACCACCGGCCGGGCTGCCCGGAGGGCGGCATCTACGAGATGACGAACGGCTCGGCCGCCGACGCGCCGCTGTTTTCCACGCGGCCGGGCCGCACGCTGACCTATCCGACCGGCGGCGGCAGCGCGAACGGACTGTTCGCCGTCGACGGCGGACTGCTCTGGTGCACGGGCCAGACGCTGTATTTTAACGGCACGCCCGTTGACGGCTGCACGCTCGTCAACGGGCCGAAGGTGTTCGCCGAGCTCGGCGGCACGGTGCTCATCTGGCCGGACAAGGTCTGGTACCGGCCGGATATGGGCACGTTCGGCAGCGCCGAGCCGAGCTGGAGCGGCACGGTGGCGCTCCAGCGCTCGGACGACAGCAGCGGCGCGCGCGCCGATTCCGTCGCCGCGAACGGCATCGACACGCCCTTTCGCGTGGGCGACGCCGTGACGTTCAGCGGCTTTTCCACGCCAGAGGACAACGGCACCTACATCATCCGCGCCATCGCGGGCGCGGTGCTCGTGTTCGACCCCGACACGTTCTCTGCCGTCGGAGCGGTCGAGCACATCACGGTCACGCGGCGCATGCCCATGGCGCTGCACGCATGCACATACGCCAACCGCATCTGGGCCTGCGCGCAGGACACCGTCTGGTGCACGAAGCTCGGCGACCCGCTGAGCTGGTACTGGTACGAGGCGGACGAAAACGGCACAGTCGCCACGGCGGCATGGAGCGTGGACGTCGGCACGCCGGGCAACTTTTCCGGCTGCGCGGCGACGGGCAGCGGCGTGGTGTTTCTCAAGCCGGACGGGCTCTGGCGGCTCTACGGCACGAAGCCGGACAACTTCCAGCTCATCGCCTCGGCGGCGCTCGGCACGGAGAAAAACTCCGGCCGCTCGCTCGTGACGGCGGCGGAGACGCTCTACTACCTCTCCCCCGCCGGGCCGGCGCGCACCTCCGGCGGACGGCCGGTGCGCATCGGCGACGCGCTCGGGCGCACGCTCACGGCCGGCGCGGCGGGCACGGACGGCACGCGCTGGTATCTCTCGGCGCACGATCCGCAAAACGCCTGGCACCTGTTCGTATACGACACGCGCAACGGCCTGTGGAGCCGCGAGGACGCATTTCACGCATCCGGGTTCGCCCGGCACGACGGCGCGCTCTACGCGCAGGATCCGAGCGGCGTCTGGCGCTTCGGCACGGGCAGCACGGCGCAGCTGGAGAGCATGCTGGAGACGGGCGATTTCGTCAGCGGCAGCCCGGACTGCAAGCGCCTGCTGCGCGTGCAGCTGCGGCTGGAGGCGGACGCGGGCGCAAGTGTCACGGCGGCGGTGCAGTATGACTCCGACGGCGTGTGGCACACGCTGGCGACCGTGGCGGCAGGCGCGAAGCGCTCCGTCACGCTGCCGGTGCTGCCGCGCCGGTGCGACCACTTTCGCCTGCGGCTGACGGGCACGGGGGCGTGGCGGCTGCTGTCGCTCGCGCGCACGGAGACCGCCGCCGGACCGCAGCACTGAAGAAAGGAGACCTTATGGCCACAAAATACAAATACGACAAGGACACCGACTACGCCGCGCTCATGGAGCGGGCGGCGCAGCGCGGCGACAACGCGGCCGCCGCGATCTATGAGCAGCAGCGCAACGCGAAGATCCGCGGCGAGGGCATGACCGATGTGACGCAGTCGAACGACTACGCGCAGTATCTGCCGCTCGAGGACGTGCCGGACTACGACGACACGCACCGCCGCCAGGCAGAGTCCCTGCTGACCGAGCGCGACACGACCGGACAGCGCGCGCGCATCGACCAGATGCTCGACGCGCTGCTCGGCGAGGAATTCGACTACGACCCGGCATCGGACAAGCTCTACGCCGCCTACCGCCAGCAGTATGAGCGGCAGGCGGATCTCGCATCGGCCAACGCCCTCGGCGCGGCGGCCGCGCTGACGGGCGGACGGGCCTCGACGGCGGCCGTGGCGGCGGCGCAGCAGGCGGGCGGATACTACCGCGCGATGCTCGCGGGCAAGCTGCCGGAGCTGGCGCAGCTCGCCTACGAGCGCTACAACGGCGAGCGCAAGACGCGCCTGAGCGCGATCGACGCGATGCTCGACGCGGCCGACAGCCGCGACAGCGTGACGAAGGCGCAGATCGCCGCGCTGCTCGACATGGACGACGCGGACTACGACCGCGCGGACAGCAAGCTGCAGCAGCAGGCCAAAGACGCGGCCGACCGCAAGGCCGCCGCCGACAAGAAGGCCAAGGAGGAAAAGGCCGCGCAGGAAGCGGCGGACAAGGCCGCGCGCAGTGAGGCGCGGCGGCAGATCACGCTCATCCTGCGCAACGGCGGCACCGTACCCAACGACCTCTGGGAGCAGAGCGGCTACAGCGCCGTGACGATCGCGGCCATGCTGCGCGGGCGGAAGGGTTAAGCGTTATGTAAACTTAGCGCCGGTTTCGCTACAATCAGTCGCTGTCGTGCCTTTCACCGAAAAATAGTTATGTAAACCGCACGAAGGAAAGAAGTCCCGGAAGCGAAAACGCTTCCGGGACTTTTGCGTGCTGTGTCTGCGCTCAGGCCGTGGCCTGCTCATAGCGCATGAGGATGGTTGCGACCTGCGCGCGCGTGGTGCTGCCGCCGGGTTCGAGATAGTCCGTCTTGCCGTGCGGAAGGCCCTTGATAAGGCCGTTGCCGACGGCCCAGGCCATCGCGTCGCGGGCATAGGCCGACACGCTGCCGGCGTCGGGGTAGGCGGCGAGCGAGGCGGCGTTGCCGGTGGCGTCCGGCGCGTACTTGGCCGTGTACCGGTACAGGATGGCGGCAAGCTGCTCGCGCGTGATCTGGCCGCTGGGGTCAAACGTCGTGGCACTCGTGCCGTTGACAATGCCCGTGAGCTTCGCCCACAAGATGGCGTTGGTATACCACTGGCCGCGCGGCACATCGTCAAACGGGGCGCGGAGCTTGGCCAGCTCATAGCCCTCGACGACCTTCGGCTCGCCCTGGATGCGGTAGAGGATGCACACGAGCTGTGCGCGCGTGCACGTGCCGCTCGGGTCGACAGTCGTGGCCGAAAGGCCGTTGATATAGCCGCTGTAGATGCAGTAATCCAGCCCCGCGTGCGCCCAGATGCCCGGCGCGGGCATATCGCGGAAGGCGTAGCCCGGGCAGGTCGGCCCGCCGGGGCAGACAGACGGCAAACCGGTAGCCGGAATGGTTTCTGCCTTTGTCTCTCCACAGACGGAACAAGTATAAACTCGAACCCCGGATGTTGTTGCAGTCGGCTTAATAACGACCTCTCCTGCATTCATCTTATGGCCAAACGCCGCCACTTCATTGCGGTGTTCTACAGCTCCGCATTTTGCACATGTATACAGGTCATAACCATCTTCCGTGCAAGTTGCAGGAGCACGCTTTGTCAGCTGCCAAGTATGCATATGCACACCGGTCGCCGGAATCGTCTCCGTTTTGGTATCCCCGCACACAGTACAGGTATAGGTGCGGACACCTGCCATATCTTCTGTCGGCTTCGTTGTCACTGTCCCGCTGTTCCATTTGTGTCCCAGCGGTTCTGAAGCGTCATATCGCTGTGTCGTGCCGCAGACACTACATGTGCACAGGATATAACCGCCCGTCGTGCAAGTGGCCGGAATCTCCTTGGCAACAAACGTATGTTCACCCGTTGCAGGGATTGTCTCCGTCTTCGTCGCGCCGCAGTCCGTGCAAGTATAGGTGCGGACACCAGCATGAATGCAGTCCGGTTTCGTGGTCACGATGCCGGAATCCCAGGTATGGTCCCGCAGCTTCGGGATGTCCTCGCCCACGCGCGTGTTGCAGCGCGCGCAGATGTGATAGCGGTAGCCGGTGGTCGTGTACGTCGGCTCCTGCGTGACGACCCACTCGCCCCAGTCGTGGCCGAGGGCGGGGATGACATCGTCATAGTCCTTGCCGCAGGTCGGGCAGGTGCCCTTGTAGTGGCCGGGCTCGGTGCAGGTCGGGTCGGTGCGCACGTCGGCATAGCTGTAGTCATGGCCCTTGGCGGGGATGACCTCGTCGATCTGCACGCCGCAGCGCGCACACGTGCCGACGACGCGGCCGGGCTTCGTGCAGGTGGCCGGGCGCAGGTCGCAGCGGCTCAGGTCATGGCCGAGCGCGGCGATCTTCTCGGTGCGGGTCGCGCCGCAGGCCGAGCACTTGTAAAACACCGTGCCCTGCTCGGTGCAGGAGGCCGGGAAGGTCTGCGTCTTGACCCAGGTGTGGTCGGTGGCGGCGACATAGGTGTCGTCCACAGGGGCATAGGTGCAGCCCTTCACCGTGCAGGCGTGGTGCGTGTAGCCCTGCTTGGTGCAGGTAGGGGCGACGACCGTGTCGGCGAACTGGGCGATGTGATCGCCGTGCCAGAGACCGGTCTTGTAGCCCTGCCACGTGCCGTCGTCCTTGAGCTCGGCGGCCCAGGTGTAGCTGCCCTGCGGGTAATAGACCACGCAGTCGCGCGGGAAGGAGCTGTTGGTGTCCGCCGCGCCGGTGATGCTCTTGGCGGGGGCATTTTTAAAGATGGCGCGCTTGAGCTGCGTGACCTTTGCGATCTGGGTAATGCCCGCAGCAATATCATCCGCGTGCTCTTCGTTCCCATCCGGATCGTCCGGGGCGAGAATCCCGTTGAGGACAGCCTTGATGGCGAGCTGCAGCGCGGCGTCCACACTGGTGAAGGCGCGGGCCTGAATCGTGTCGATCTTGTCGCCGAAGTAAGCCTCCTCGAGCAGCTCGCAGCCGGCAAAGGCGCAGCGGTCGATCTGCGCGACGCGGTTGGAGAGGTCAACGGACTTCATGTGGTTATCGCCGGCAAACGCGGCCTTGCCGATCGTGAGCTTCTGATCGCCGGGGCTGAAGGTGAGCTCCTCCATATAATAATCGCACAGAAAGGCGTAGTCACCGATGCGCGTGACCTGCGAGGGGATGTTGAGCTTCTTGTGGTGGTTGACGAACGCGAACGCGCCCGTGTCGATGACCTGCAGGCTCGACGGCAGGCCGAGCGTCGTGTCCTCCTGACCGAGGATGCGGTCCCACGCGAAGGCCCACGGGCCGATATACGTCAGGCAGTTCGGCAGGCGCAGCTCGGCAAGCATGGTGCAGCTGTAAAACGCATGATCCTCGATGCGCTTGAGGCGGCTGCAGGCGCCCGCGCGCACGAACGTGAGCGTGTCGCAGCCGTAGAAAGCGTACTTGTCAATGAGCTCGAGCTTGCGCGGCATGTTGATGGCCGAGAGGTACTCGTCCGCATAAAACGCATGGTCGCCGATGGTGGTGATGCCGTCGTCGAGGAACATGCACGTCAGGTACTGGCAGTCCTTGAAGGCGCGGTCGCCGACGTTCGGCACACCGGTGTAGTGCTCCGTGCGGCCGTCCCACTCCTCATCCGTCGCACCGGCGATGTAGGCCAGGACGAGATAGTCCTCGCCGATGGTTTCCCCGGCATCTAAATCTACGCCCTCGACATCACGCAACCAGGGAGCTTTCTGACCCGTGACCCCGTAGTCCGCCATCGGGCCGTTGCCGAAGATGTACACGCCGTAATACTGCGCGTCCTCGCGGTAGTCGTGCTCCCGCCAGATCTGCTGCAGGACGGGGTTGTCCTGCACGACGGTGGGGTTCGTGACCTCGTAGATTTTATAATGTACGCTGGCCTCGTTCCCGGCGGGGCCGCAGTCGCCATGTGCGACTTCTTTGCCGAAGAGCTTTTTGATCTGATCCGGCTGGTTGAGAAACTGCTCAACCACGCCCGCGATCGTGCCCGCCTGCGCCGGCGGGGCGCACACGCTCAGCAATCCGGCCGCGAGCACAAAGCACAGCAGCAGCGACAACACTCGTTTTTTCATATGGTTCCTCCCTCCGAAATGGACATTCCGGTAACAATGTCTACACGGTCAGTATACAGGACGCGCCCCGCTTTTGCAACGGGTCGTGCGCGCATGGGCGCGAAAAAATGCACATTTTGTTTACACAAATGCAACAAAATGTAACACTCAAAACGTTTTTTCGGCGATCCCCATTGCACACTTTCCCAGGCATATGGTATATTTTCGACAGATAGGTATTACGGTTGTACACATGCATCACAACAAAGGAGGACAAAGGATGAAAAAGCGCGTGCTCTCGCTGGCGCTGTGTCTCGTTCTGGTCGTGGGGCTGTTCTCCGGCCTGACCGTGAACGCATCGGCCGGCAAGATCGACGATCTGAAAGACTGGAAAAAAAAGATTGCCGAGAAGATCATTAAGGAGAAGATCGAGCAGCTCAAGGAGGAACTTGAGATCCCGGATCTCGACACGGAGGCCATCATCAGCAGCTTTACGACCGCAGCCACAGAGGGCGACTTCGGTGTGAACAACTGCCTGCACTGGAAGGTCACATCCACGTTCACGAGCAAAACGCTCACCATCACCGGCAGCGGCGCCATGCCCGACTTTGATTTCCCCAACGGCAACCTCGCACCGTGGTGGAACTATGAAGCGCTGGGTATGCTCACGAGCTTCGGCAACTTCAAGCTGGAGGGCGAGCTGAAAAAGGTCGTCATCAAAGACGGCGTCACGAACGTGAGCAACTACGCGCTGTTCTTCCTGCCGGCCGCCACGCAGGTCACGCTGCCGGAGAGCGTGACGAGCATCGGCCGCTACGGCATCGCCATGTGCTCCAAGCTCACGGGTCTGTCCATCCCCAAGGGCGTGACCGGGATCGGCGACTTTGGTCTCGCGGGCAACGGGCTGACCGCCGTCACGCTGCCCGACGGGCTGCAGAGCCTCGGCCGCGGCGCGTTCGACTCCTGCGCCAGCCTCACGAACACCACTCTGCCCGCCGCCATCACGGCCGTGCCCGGCAAGTGCTTTGCCGACTGCACGAAGCTGCTGAACGTCAAATACGCCGGCACCGTGACCGCCATCGGCGATCTCGCGTTTGAAAGCTGCAAGGCGCTCACCGCAGCGCCCATCCCCGAGACCGTGACCGCCATCGACAAGGCCGCCTTCACCGGCTGCACCGCGCTGACGGATGTGACCATTCCCGCAGGCGTGAGCACCATCCCCGAGGACTGCTTCCGCGGCTGCACCGCGCTGGCCGACATCGACCTGCCCGGCACGGTGACGAGCGTCGGCCACAACGCCTTCACCGGCTGCACCGCGCTTAAGGACGTGCGCTGCTACGGCGCGGCCCCGGCGGTCGAGCCGGGCAACTCGGAAGCGCACAGCTTTGAGCCCGCCACCGTCACCGTGCACTACAACCCCGCCATGAACTGGACGCTCGACGCGGACGGCAAGTGGCAGGGCTACACCGTCAACGACAAGGGCGCGTGCACGCACACCGACTACGACACGACGGAGCGCACCGTGCCCGCCACCTGCGGCGAGGCCGGCCGCGTCGACACCATCTGCTCCAACTGCGGTGAGGTCATCTCGACCAGAGAGCTCCCGCCCACCGGCGCGCACGACTGGGACGACGGCACCGTGACCACCGCCCCGACCGAGACCACGCCCGGCGTGCGCACCTTCACCTGCCGCGGCTGCGACCAGACCCGGACGGAGACCATTCCCGCCACGGGCGCGCACGACTACCGGTTCACCAAGACCGTCGACCCGACGTGCACGGACGGCGGCTATGACCTCTACACCTGCAGCGGCTGCGGCGCGACCGAACGGCGCAACCTGACCGACGCGGCCGGCCACAAGTGGGACGGCGGCACCGTGACCACCGCCCCGACCGAGACCACGCCCGGCGTGCGCACCTTCACCTGCACCGTCTGCAGCCAGACCCGGACGGAGGCCATTCCCGCCACGGGCGCGAGCACCTGCACCGGCGGCCCGAGCTGCCCGAGCTACGGCCTGCACGATGTGGCCGGGCCAGACTACTGGGCGCACAAGGGCATCGACTACTGCGTGCGCAACAGGCTGATGAGCGGCGTCGGCGCGGGCACGTTCTCGCCGGACACGGCCTGCACGCGCGCACAGATCGTGAAGATCCTCTATAACCTCTCCGGCAATCAGACCGACTACAGCTACTACTACCTGCCGTTCACCGACGTCGCCCCCGGCGCGTGGTACTACAACGCCGTCGCCTGGGCGTACTGCAACGACGTCACTTCCGGCACGAGCGCGACTACGTTCACGCCCAACGCCGCCATCACGCGCCAGCAGCTGGTCACGTTCCTGTACCGGTACACGGTCAAGTACGCGCCGGAATTCACCGGGAACGCCGCGCCGATCAGCGCCTTCCCCGATGCCGGCAGTGTGGCCAACTGGGCCTACGCCGCGATGTCCTGGGCCGTCGGCAACGGCCTCATCAAGGGCAATGCGCACGACAACGGCCTGGACTACCTCGACCCGAATGGCAGCGCCACGCGCGCGCAGACGGCCACCATCATCATGCGCTACTGCCAGCTCATCGGCGCGTGAGCCGGCACTGCCGCCCCATAGCACCCCGCCCCGGGAGCGAACGCTCCCGGGGCTTTTTGCGCGCAGTGCGGGATGGTGTGGGGGGCGCGCGGCGCGGTGCAGGGCGGGACGGTGCGATGCGGGCAGCGCAGGCAGACGGCGCGGGCGGAGCGCGCGGTGCGGGACGGCGCGGGCAGGCAAAAATGTGCGGCTGCGGCGGACAGGTGTGCCCGGCCGGCAGAGCCGCCGCGGAGAGCCGGGAAAGGCCATGGGAAACGGTGGCTTGTTTACATAACATCGTTAATTGCACCGCATTTATGTTGAAAAGTCTGTTGGCAATGTGGAAAAACGGTTTCCATAACGCCGATTTTGGCCGCGAAACCCGGCAACCGGCGCGCAGGTATCCATATCGGAGTCGAAAAAGCGAGCAGCAGAACGGCAATTGCATTTGACAACAATTTGACATCAAAGTTCATGACAAATTCAATCAATTTGTTACACATCGTGGGTATGTGTCCGTTGAGTTTTGGCCGTTTCTTGCGTATAATGCACTTGTAACCGGCAATACCAACCATCCGATGTCGTCTATTGTGTGGGACGGCGTTGGAAATCTTACGAAAGGGGTAAAGTAACATGGGTCTTATTCAGACTGGTCTTGGCATCGCTTCCGATATCCTCGGCAAGTGCGGTGAGGACAAGGCGAAGGCGATCGTTGATGCGATCTCCGATGCGCTGCCGAACTGGCTCGCCATGTAATTTGCGAACATACGAAAACCCCGGAGCTTCGGCTCCGGGGTTTTTCTGTCAGAAAAACGGATGCTTCCCGCGTGCCCTACGCAGCCCGCAGCATCGAAGCGCACAGAAAACGGCTGCAGCCGCCGGTGGTACGGGAAAAATGACAAACGGTTGCGAATTTCAGCTAAACGTTACATTCTTCGTTATTTGTCCGTTGCGTTTTTCCTGTTTTTCGGGTATTGTGGCCTTGTAACCGGTAATATCAACCATCCGGTGTCGCCGAATGTGTGCGGCGGCATTGGAAATCTGACGAAAGGGGTAAACGGACTATGTTGTATGGCGCTCTGGAACTGACTGCGAAAATTCTCGGCATCTGCAAGGAGTACGAAGCACAGGAAATCGTGCAGGAGATCGCAAACTCTCTGACCATGCCGATCGACTGATCTGGTTTGCAGCAGCCCCGGAGCAGAAATGCTCCGGGGCTTTCTGCCGCGGCCCTTACACCGGGGAGACCCCGTCAGGATCCTATGACTTCCTTCTGCTCGGGCACGCCGGTATATTCGAACACGTAGTCCACGGCGCGGTTGCTCACGCGCTCGAGCGACTCATACGTGCTGCCGCCGATGTGGAACGTGGCGATGAAATTATCCAGGTGGATGAGCGGGTCATCACACGCCGGGGGCTCGTGCACGAACACGTCGCTCGCCGCGGCGCGGATCTGCCCCGTGGTGAGGGCGATATAGAGATCGTGCTCGTTGACGATGCCGCCGCGCGAAGTATTGACGAGCAGCAGGTCCGGATTCGCGGCGGCAAACACCGGCGCGTTGATGAGATCGCGCGTCTCGTTGCAGAGCGTGATGCTCACGTTCACGAAGTCCGAACGGCGGAAGAGCTCCGGCAGCGTCGCCACCTGCTCATAGCCCCAGGCGGCGCACTCGGCGGCCGTGCGCCGCGGATTCCAGCACAGGACGCGCACGTCGAACGCCGCGCGCAGGATGTCCGCCACGCGGTGGGCGATGTTGCCCGTGCCGACGAGGCCGAGCGTGCGGCCGGTCATCTCGTGGCACACAAACTCCTCCGCGCCGAAGTGGTCGAAGCGGCCGGCGCACAGGCCGTTGTTGACAAATTTCAGCTGCCGGTTGAGCGCCAGCAGATCCGCCACGGCCAGCTCCGCGACGGCCGGCGCGCCGAGGCCCGGCACATTCGGCACGGGCACGCCGTACTCGGCGGCGGCAGCGGTGTCGATCGTGTCGCGGCTGACGCCGTGCATGGCGATGACCTTCAGGTTCGGCGCGCGCGCGATGACCGCGCGCGGCACGACCGCGCGGCGGATGATCATGGCGGCGAGCTGCTCGGGGTGGTCGAAATTGTCCACGATCTCAAAATGGCGCGCGAGCCGGGCATAGGCCGACGGCGCGATGTGTTCACTCAAGTAGACCTGCATGATGGGCTCCTTCCTCCGGAAAAAGGCCCCACTGCAAACGCAGTGGGGCCTGATGCCGTCTTTGGTTTTATCCGCGGCCGCTGCCGCGGCGGCGGCCGCGCGTGCGGTCGCTGTAGAGGCGGTTGCCGGCCATGCGGCTGTCCGACTCCTGCATGAACTGCTTGAGCCGGTCTTCAAACGCAGCGTCCCCGCTCGGGCCGCTGACCTGTCCCGCCGGCTGGGCCGAACGGTTGTTCGGGCGCGCGGCGCGCGGTGCGCCGCCGTTATTATTCGGGCGGCTGCCGCCCGGACGGCCGCCGTGCATCGGGCGGTTGTTCGGACGCTCGGGCGCGGGCTCTGCCTTCTTGATGGACAGATTGATCTTCCCATCCGGCGTCACGGCCAGCACGCGCACCTTCACCTTATCACCCAGCTTCAAAAACTCGTTGACGTCGTTGACGTAGGTGTTGGCGATCTCGGATATGTGCACCAGACCGCTCCTGCCGTCCGGCAGGCTCACAAACGCGCCAAACTTCGTGATACCGGTGACGGTACCCTCCACAACTGCTCCGACTTCCACCTGCATACGGTTCGTTTCTCCTTGCTCAATCACTCGTGTCGTAAAAAATCTTTTCACCGGGCTTGACCAGACCGAGCTTTTCGCGCGCGACCGACTCGATCATGTCGTCGTCCTCGCTGTGGTCGATCTGATATTGCAGCTCGGCGTTGGCCTGGGTCATTTCGGACACCTGCTGCTGCAGCGTCGCCGCGCGATCCTGAAGCTGCCGGGTCTGCCGGTGCACCACAAACAGGCTGATGAGCGCGTACACCATCAGCACCGCGATGACCAGCGTTGTAAAGATGCTTGCCCTTTTGAATTTCACAGTCTGCAGAACCTCCCCCCGGATCGTATCTGCTTCCAGTAATACAGTCTATTCTAAAACATCTGCGGCGATTTTGGAAGCGTTTTTTTGCAAAAATCCAAACTTTTTTTGCAAATTTCTGTCCGGGGGCGGCAAATTGGCGCGTTTTTTGCGCGCAGCGGCGGGAAAATTGCTCCAGCGGCGGCAAAACCTGTCCGCTGACCCAGGCAAAGTAGCCCGTCCAGCCGGCCGCGATGGCGAGAAACATGAACAGGCGCACCTGCCCCGAGCCGGCCGCCATGCCGAAGGCGAACACCGTCAGCCCCACCGCCAGGCAGAACACGGCGTCGAGCACCGCGCGGAGAAAGGCCCGGCGCGCATGGCGGCGCGGCACGCGCAGCACATCGAACAGCAGCCCGAGCGCCGCGCCGAGCCCCAGCGCCAGCGCCACCTGCCCGAGCTGGGCGAGCGGGTGCAGGCTCATCCGCCGAACAGGCGCGACCAGAAGCCGCCGCCGGACGCCGTCTCCTCCGTGTAGTCGAGCGCGTCAAACGCGCCGTCGATGGCCAGCTCCCCCGTGTCGATCGCAAGGCGGCCGACACGCAGCCCCTCCCCGTGCACGGTGAGCATCCCGCGCGACGTGCGCATGGAGACCTCCGTGTCGTCGAAGCGCACGACCTCGTCCACGCCCGTGACGGTCAGATGGCTGCGCTCGTCGAGCGTGACCGCGTGCGGCCGGCGCTGCGGCGCGGCCTTCTTGTCCTCGTATGGCATAGGCTCCCCTCCCGGTTCTGGTTTGCTACCAGCGTATGCGGGGATGGCGGGCGGTATGCGGGGAGGTGGGCGGCACCGGCAGTGAAAGAACCTTTCCACCGCATCCGCTTCGCTGCGCTCAGCACCCTCTCGGCAAGGAGAAAGCAGCGCCTTACGGCGATGCACGATCTCATCCGAGGCGGGCGTTGCCCCCTCGGGCTTTCCCGCTTTCCAACATCGCTGCCGGTTGTGTGCTGTGCGTTCGACGCGCTGCATTATGTAAACTATAAATCAACATAAATGCATAGAAAACAGGCCGTTCCATATCAGGAACGGCCTGTTTCGTTTCGTTATGTCAACTATCGTCATTGCCGAGCTCGCTGCCGAGCGCGTCGCTCAAAGCGGCGAACTGGGCCAGGCTGAGCGTCTCGCCGCGCACGCGCGCATCGAGCCCGCAGGCGGCGACGGCCGCGGCGGCGCGCGCCTTGTCACAGCCGGGCACGCCGGCCGAGAGCGCGTTGATGAGCGTCTTGCGGCGCTGATTGAACGCCGCGCGCACGACGGTGAACAGCAGCTTTTCATCCTGCACGGCGACGGGCGGGGACTTGCGCACGCGCAGGCGCACGACGGTGCTCGTGACCTTCGGCGCGGGGACAAAGCAGTGCGGCGGCACGTCGAAGAGGAGCTCCGGCTCGGCGTGCCACTGGACGAACACGGTCAGCGCGCCGTAATCCGCCGTGCCAGGCCGGGCGCACAGGCGGCGCGCGACCTCACGCTGGATCATGACGGTGACGGTGTCGAAGCAGCCGGCGGTGAGAAACGCCGTGAGCAGCGGCGACGTGACGTTATACGGCAGGTTCGCGCACACGACGGGGCGCAGGCCGGCGAAGCGCTCGGCCACCAGCTGCGGCAGGTCGAGCGCGAGCACGTCGCCAAAGACGAGCTCCACATTTTCATACCCCGCGAGCGTCTCGGCCAGCACGGGGCGCAGGCGCTCGTCGAGCTCGACGGAGACGACCTTCCCGGCGCGCTGCGCGAGCTGCTCGGTCAGACAGCCGATGCCGGGGCCGACCTCGAGCACGCCGGTGCGCGCGTCCGCGCCGGAGGCGTCGGCAATGTCGGCCGGCACCCACGCGGCGGTGAGAAAGTTCTGCCCCAGGGACTTGGAAAAGCGGAAATCGTGCCGCGCGAGCAGCGCGCGGATGTCCGCGAGATTTGTCAGATTCATACGCAGGCCCTCACTTCAGCAGCTTTTCAAACGCCTGACGGCGCGGGTCGCGCCCCGGCTCATCGCAGAGGATGTTGCCGCAGAAGCGGTAGCCGTGGCGCTCGAGGAGCTTTTTCTGCGCGCCGTTGTGCCGGTGCGTATCGACGCGCACGGCGTGCGCGCCGCTTTCACGCGCGAGCCGCTCGACCTCCTGCATGAGCAGGTCGGACAGGCCCGTACCGCGCCAATCGGCGCTGACGGCGTTGCGGTGCAGCACGGCGGCGTGCTCCCGATCCGAGCGCCAGCGCCCGTCCGTGAGCGCGTCATAAGCAGGCTCGGGCGCGAAGGTGAGCGTGAACACGGCGGCGACCGCTCCCTGATACGTGAGCACATGGCACGTGCCGGCCGCGATGTCGGCGCGGAAGGTGTCCTCGTTCGGGTACGTGCCCTGCCACTGGTCAACGCGGTGGCGGCGCAGGTAATTGCGCGCCTGCTGCACGATGGCGAGGATGGCCGGGAGGTCGTCCTCCGTTGCTATCCGGCAGACGGGCGGCTCTACAAGCTGCGGGCGGCTGCGGTCGCGCCGGATCTTATCGAGCAGGCGCTGCTCGTCCGGCGTCGGGGGCGTCTGCTGAAAGAGATCGGGCCGCTTTGTGAGCGTGCGCTCCAGACTCTGGCGCGTGCGCCAGGCTTCAATTTCCGCGTGGTTGCCGCCGCGCAGCACCTCCGGCACGGTGCGGCCCTCCCACGTCTCGGGGCGGGTGTACTGCGGGTACTCGAGCCGGCCGGCCCAATGGCTCTCGCCGGTGTAGCACTCGGTGTCCGACAGGACGCCCGGCACCATGCGGCAGACGCAGTCCGTGACGACCATAGCGCCGAGCTCGCCGCCCGTAAGCACAAAGTCGCCGATGGACAGCTCCTCGTCCACGCACGCCTCGATGAAGCGCTCATCCACGCCCTCATAGTGGCCGCAGACGAGCACGAGCTGGTCATAGTCGGCCTTGAGCTGGCGGGCCTTCGCCTGCGTGAACGTCGCCCCCTGCGGGGAGAGGTAAATGACGCGGCGGCGCGCTTTGGGCACGGTGCTGTCCGCGAGCGCGGCGTCGAGGCAGCTTTTGAGCGGCTGCGCCATCATGACCTGCCCCCAGCCGCCGCCGTAGGGATAGTCGTCGACCTGCTTTTGCCGGTTTTCGGTATAGTCGCGGATCTGGTGGCAGCGGATATCGAGCAGGCCGCGCGCCTGCGCCCGGCCGAGGATGCTCTCGCCGAGCATGGCGCGCATCGTGTCGGGAAAGAGGGTGAGAATGTCGATGCGCACGCGCTCACATCCCTTCGATCAGGTGCACGACCATGCGCCCGGCGGCGGGGTCGATGCTGCGCACGAACTCCGGCCGGTCGGGGATGAGCACCTCGCGGTCGCCCTGCACGACGTAGACGCTGCCGCGCGGCAGGTCCAGGATCTCGCGCAGCGTGCCGAGGGTCTCGCCCGTGTCGGTCTCGACGGCGATGCCGAGCAGGTCCTGCTGGAAATACTGCCCGTCGGGCAGCGTGACGTCCGCGCGCGCGATGGACACGACGCGGTTTTTCATCGTCATGGCGGCGTTGACATCGTCCACGCCCTGAAACTTCACGACGAGCATGCCCTTGTGCACGCGGCTGTGCGCGACGGGCACGGGCGCGCCGTCGATATAAAACGTCCGGAAGCCGAGCAGGAACGCCGCGTCATCCGCCCACGGCTGGATGCGCACCTCGCCGCGCACGCCGTGCGTGTTGACGATCTTTCCTGCCTCCAGATACGGTTTTTGCATCGTTGGTTGTCCCCCTTTTTGGGTGTAGGTGCAAAAAACGCACTGCACGGGTGCAGCGCGTTTCCTGCGTCAATCCATGATCTCCACGGAGACTTTCTTGCCCTTTCTCTGGGCGACGGCCTTCATCAGGATGCGGATCTCTTTGACGATCCGGCCCTGACGGCCGATGACCTTGCCCATATCGCCGTCGGCGACGCGCACTTCAAACACGGTCTCGCCGTTGGCCTCGCGCTCGGTCACAGAGACCTCGTCCGGTTTTTCCACGAGGTTCTGCACAATATAGGTCAGAAGCTCTTTCATCTTTGGGGTCTCTCCTTATTCCGCTGCGATGGCTTTCTTGAGCAGCACACGAACGGTATCCGTCGGCTGTGCACCGTTGGCGAGCCAGTAGTTGGCGCGCTCGGCGTCGACGACGATCTTCTTATCCGTGCTCAGCGGATCGTACGTGCCGATCTCCTCAATGCATCTGCCGTCGCGTGCGAAACGGGAGTCCGCCACCACGATGCGGTAGTACGGGGCCTTCTTGGCGCCCATTCTGCGAAGTCTGATCTTGACCATGTATCTTCACCTCCATCAAAGTTCTCTGTATCTCCAGCTCCCTGCGGGAGCATGGAATCGGTTTCAGAATCCGTACGGACGGCCGCCGCCGCCGAACAGATTGCCCAGCCCGCCGAGTCCGCCGCGGCCGCCGCGCTTCATACGGCGCATGGCCTTGCTGTTTCCGGACATCTGACGCACGAGCTGCTGCATGAGCTCGAACTGCTTGAGCAGCTTGTTGATCTCGACCACGCTCGTGCCCGCGCCCGCCGCGATGCGCTTTTTGCGGCTGGAGTTGAGGATGCCCGGGTTGTCGCGCTCGCCGGGGGTCATGGACTGGATGATCGCCTCGATGCGGCCCATGGCCTTCTCATCGACGTTCGCGCCCGAGAGGGCCTTGGCGTCCATGCCGGGGATCATGCCGGCGATGTCCTGCAGAGAGCCCATGCCCTTGATCTGCTGGAGCTGGTCGTAATAATCCGTGAGCGTGAAGCGGTTCTGCCGCAGACGCTCAGCCATTTCCTCGGCCTTTTTCTGGTCGAGGTTCTGCTCGGCCTTTTCGATGAGCGTGAGCACATCGCCCATGCCGAGGATGCGGCTGGCCATACGGTCGGGGTGGAAGGGCTCGATCTGGTCGAGCTTCTCGCCGATGCCGGCAAACTTGATGGGCTTGCCGGTCAGCGCCTTGATTGACAGCGCGGCGCCGCCGCGGGCGTCGCCGTCGAGCTTCGTGAGCATGACGCCGGTGATATCGAGCGCGTCGTCAAAGGCCTGCGCGGTCGCCACCGCGTCCTGGCCGATCATCGCGTCGATGACGAGCAGGATCTCCGCGGGGTTGACGGCGGCCTTGATGTTCTGCAGCTCGGTCATGAGCGCCTCGTCGATGTGCAGGCGGCCGGCCGTGTCGAGAAAGACGAGGTCGTTACCGTGCTTTTTCGCATGCTCGATGCCGGCCTTGGCGATCTCGACCGGGTCGCCCTGCCCCATCTGGAACACGGGAATGTCGAGCTGGCGGCCGACGGTCTCAAGCTGCTGGATGGCCGCGGGACGGTACACGTCGCACGCGACGAGCAGCGGGTGCTTGCCCTGCTTGCGCATGAGGCCGGCGAGCTTGGCGCCGTTGGTCGTCTTGCCCGCACCCTGCAGGCCGACGAGCATGACGACGCTCGGCGACTGGGAGCTGATGTTCAGCTTCTGGTTCTCGCTGCCCATGAGGGCGGTGAGCTCTTCGTTGACGATCTTGATGACCATCTGCGCGGGCGAGAGGCTCTCGAGCACATCCGCGCCCGTGGCGCGTTCGGTCACTTTGCGCACAAAGTCCTTGACGACCTTGAAATTCACGTCCGCCTCGAGCAGCGCGAGCTTGACCTCACGCATGGCCTCCTTCACATCGGCCTCCGTGAGCCGGCCCTTGCCGCGCAGGCGTTTGAACGCCTCGGTCAGCTTGTCCGACAGGGATTCAAATGCCATGGTATCTATCCTTTCAGATCCTGAAGCTGCCGCAGCGCCTGCTCGGCCAGGGGCCGGGCGTCGCCGCCGACGGTGTCGCGCAGCTTCGTGAGCGTATCCTCCAGCGCGGCCGCGGCTGCACGCTGCGCGGCGAAGCGCCGCACCAGGCCGAGCCGGGCCTCCGTATCGCGCAGCGCGGCGTCCGCGCGGCGGATGTTGTCCCACACGCCCTGACGCGAAATGCCGCTGCTGGCGGCGATCTCCGCCAGAGAGAGGTCCTGATTATAATGGAGGTCGTAATACTCCCGCTGCTTGTCCGTGAGCAGATCGCCGTAAAAATCGAACAGCATCGTGCGCCACACGGTCTCGTCCGGCATGGTGGGGTCCCTCCTCGCTGTAAACCATTTTTCCTTTACAGCACGAGTAGTATACGCGCATTCCGCGCGGGTGTCAAGTATTTTTTCTTGTCACCGCATAGTTCTCGCGCCGGATGGGAAAAATTCCGGTATTGCAAACCGTTTCTGGAGGGATCTTCATGGCCGAAACCAACACTGCCGCCCTGCGCGCACAGGGCGAGCGCGACGCCCGCGCCCTGACCGTGACCGGCCGGCGGCGCGCGGACACCGGGTGCATCCGCCGGGCGGCAAAAACGCTCGCGCGCATGGCGCGCGCCGTCACGCCCGAGACGCCGAACGGCCAGTGGCTGCGCGACAACCGGAGCTTTGCCTGCGCTGCGGCGGGCGATGCCGTGGCCGCTCTGCGGCACGCGCGCGTGCGCGCATCCGGCGAGCAGACCGCGCTGGGCGCATGCTGCGCGGGGCTGCTGCGCGCGTGCGGGGGGGCGCTGACGGTCAAGGCAGCGGAGGCGTATCTGGAGGGGTTTCAGGACGCGCTGCCGCTCGAGACGGCGGAGCTTGCCCTGCTCGTGCCGGGGCTGCAGGCGGCCGTGGTGTGCGCGCTGGCGGAGAGCTATGCCGGGGACAGTGCAGCCGCGCCCGCGCTCTTCACGTCGCTGCGCGCGCTCGGCACGGCGGCGTGGGGCATGCTGGCCGAGCGGTGCGACCGCGTGGGGCGCATCCTCGCGCGCGACCCGGTGGGCGTCTACCCCGCGATGGACGCGGCCACGCGCGCCCACTACCGGCAGACCGTGGCGCGGCTGGCGCGGCGGACGGGCCGGACGGAGATCGAGATCGCCGAGGACGTGCTCGCGCGCGCGCAGCGCAGCGAGGGCGCGCGGCGGCACGTGGGCTGGTTTTTGCTGCGCGAGGTGCTCGGCGCGCCGGAACGTCGCCGCGACGGCGGGTGGTACATCGCGGCCGTCGTGGTGGGGACGCTGTTTTTGTCGCTGCTGCTGGGCTTTGCGACAAAGAGCGTGTCGGGCGCAGTGCTGCTGCTGATCCCGGTGTCGGAGGTGGTCAAGGGCCTGCTCGATGCGGTATTGCTGCGCGTGACGAAGCCGCGCTTCGTGCCGCGGCTGGCGCTGCGCCGGGGCATCCCGCCGGAGGGGCGGACGCTGTGCGTCATCGCGGCGCTGCTGACCTCCCCGGACGATGCGCACGCGCTCTGCGCGCGGCTGGAGGAATACTACCTCTGCAACCGCGACGCGCTCGGGCAGCTCACGTTCGGCCTGCTGGCCGACCTGCCGGAGGCGGACATGGCGCACGCGCCCATCGACCCCGCCATCCTGCGCGCGGCGCGCGCGGAGATCGCCGCGCTCAACGCGCGCTGGGGCAGCCGGTTTTATCTCTTCACACGCCCTCGCGTACAGACCCCCGACGGGAAATGGAGCGCGAGGGAGCGCAAGCGCGGCGCATTACTGGAGCTGGCGCGGCTGGTGCTCGACCGGCCGGGCACGCTGCAGTGCGCCGCCGGGGACGCGGCGGGCCTGAGCGGCACGGAATACCTGCTGACGCTCGACGCCGACACGCGCCTGACGCCCGGCGCGGCGCGCGCGCTCGTGGGCGCGATGCTCCACCCGCTCAACCGCGCCGTGGTGGATGCGCAGCGCGGCGTGGTCACGCGCGGCTACGGCCTGCTGCACCCGCGCATGGCCACCGAGCTGCAGAGCGCGAATGCCACCGACTGGGCGCGCGTGTTCGCAGGGCCGGGCGGCGCCGACCCCTACGGCGGCGCGTGCGGGGAGCTGTATATGGACTGCTTTGACCGCGGCGGCTTTCCGGGCAAGGGCATTCTCGACGTGCGCGCGCTGCTCGACTGCTGCGGCGGCGGGGTCATCCCCGAAGGGCGCGTGCTGAGCCACGACGCGCTCGAGGGCGCGTACCTGCACGGCGGCTTTCTCGGCGACGTGGAGCTGACGGACACCTTCCCCGCCGCCCCGCTGGCCTGGGGTGCGCGGGCGCACCGCTGGATCCGCGGCGACTGGCAGAACGCGCCGTGGATCTTCTCCCGGCGCGCGCGGGCGCTGCACCCGATCGACCGGTTCCGGCTGGCGGACAACCTGCGGCGGTCGCTCGTCGCCCCGGCGACGTGGATTTCCATCTTCCTCGGCTGCGTGCTGCGCTGGCCGGGGCTGCGGCTGGCGGCGTATGCGGCGCTGCTGGCGCTGGCGCAGGGGCTGATCCGCGCGCTCGGTCAGCCGATCGTGCACCCGGCGGACACGCGCGTGCGCTACCACAGCGACGTGCTGCACGGGCTGGCCAGCGCCGTGGCGCAGACGGTGCTGCGGCTGATTTTGCTGCCGTGGGAGGCAATTTTGAACACCTCCGCCATCGTGACGGCGCTGTGGCGCATGGCCGTGTCGCACCGAAACCTCCTGCAGTGGCAGACGGCGGCGCAGCGCGCGGGCAGGCGCGACGGGCTGGGCGCATATTGGCGCGCGCTCTGGCCGGCGAGCGCGCTGGGCCTGCTCACGGCCGTCCTGACGCCGAGCCCGACGGGGCTGGCCGCCGGCATCGTGTGGATGCTCAGCCCCTTCGTGCTGGCGGCGCTCGGCGCGCCGAACGCGGCCGGGGCAGCGCCGCTGTCGCGCGCGGCGCAGCGGGAGCTGCTGGGCTGGGCGAAGGCGACGTGGCAGTATTTCGAGACGTTCTGCACGGCCGAGGATCATTACCTGCCGCCGGACAATGTGCAGTCCCAGCCGCCGACCGGCACGGCGCACCGCACGTCGCCGACGAACATGGGGCTCGCACTCGTGTCCGCCCTCGGCGCACACGCGCTGGGCATCGACGACGGGCAGGGGCTGGCGCTGGCGGAGCGGATGCTCACGACCATGGAGCAATTACCCCGCTGGAACGGGCACTTTTACAACTGGTATCACACGTGCACGCTGCGGCCGATGCCGCCGCTGTATGTGTCCACGGTGGACAGCGGCAACTGCGCCGCCGCCCTGCTCACGGCGGCGAACGCCCTGCGCGGCTGGGGGCGGGACGAGCTCGCGGCACGGGCGCAGATGCTCTGCGACGGCATGGACTTCGGCCCGCTCTACGACCCGCAGCGGCGGCTGATGCACATCGGCATCGACACCGGCAGCGGCAAATGGTCGGAGAGCTATTACGATCTGCTCTCGAGCGAGGCACGGCTGACGTCTTACTTCGCCGTGGCGCGGGGCGACGTGCCGCGCGAGCACTGGCGCGCCCTGTCGCGCGCGCAGGTGCAGAAAGACCACTACCGCGGCTGCGTGTCGTGGTCGGGGTCGATGTTCGAGTACCTGATGCCGGAGCTGTTTCTGCCGCCGGTGCGCGACTCGCTGCTGTGGGAGAGCGCGAAGTTCTGCCTGTACGTGCAGCGGCGGCGCGTGCGTCCGGGGCAGGCGTGGGGCGTGTCGGAGAGCGCGTACTTCGCGCTCGACAGCGCGCTGAGCTACCGCTACAAGGCGCACGGCTGTGCGGCGCTGGCCCTGCAGCCGGGCATGGACAAAGAGCTCGTGCTCTCGCCGTACAGCAGCTTTCTCGCGCTGGCGGTCGAGCCGCGCGCGGCGATGCGCAACCTGCGCAGACTCGCGGCGCTCGGGCTGCTGGGGCAACACGGATTTTTCGACGCGCTCGACTGCACCCGCGCGCGCACGGGCGGCGGCGGGCAGATCGTGCGCTGCGTGATGGCGCACCACCAGGGCATGAGCCTGCTGGCGGCGTGCAACGCGCTGTGCGGAGATCAGGTGCGGCGGTGGTTTTTCGCCGACCCCGCCATGCGCGCGCACGCGACATTGCTGTCCGAGCGGCTGCCGCTGGGCGCGCCGGCGCTGCGGCGGCGCGCAGAACAGCCGGCCGAAAAGGCGCGCCGCCGCGCCCTGCCGGACTATGCGGCCGAGGGCACGGGCATCGACGCCGAAGCCCCGCGCTGCGCGCTGCTCTCCAACGGCACGTACTGCCTCGCCGTATCGGAGGCCGGGCAGAGCTTCGCGCGCTGGCACGCGCTGAGCGTCTGCCGCCGCGGCACGCGCGCAGACCCCGCCGCCGGGCCGGTCGTGCGGCTGGAGACGGACGATTTCTCCGGCCCACTGCTGCCGGGCACGGCCGCGGGCGCGCAGTGGCGCTTTACGGTGCGCGCAGCGCAGTTCACCGCCCGGCACGGGGACGTGACCGCCGTGCAGACGCTGACCGTGCCCGGCCGCGCCAACGGCGAGGTGCGCGCGCTGACGCTCTCGTCCCCGCGTGGGATCGAAGGCACGGTGCGGTTCGTGTTCGAGGCCGTGCTCGCACCGTGGGAGGATTATGTCAACCACCCGGCGTTCGCGCGGCTGGGCTTTCAGAGCGTGCTGCGGCGCGACGCGCTGCTGCTGCGACACCTCGGCCGCGGCGAGAAGCCGGAGGCGTGGCTGTGCGCCGCGTGCGACCGGCCGGGCACGTGGCGGGCCGAAGGGCCGGTGCCGGGGTGGCTGCGCGCGGGGCGCGTGGAGCTGAGCGTGCCGGTGCACACAGCGCCGGACACGCCGTGGCGCGTGCGCTTTGCGCTCGGCGTGGGCGCGCGCGAGGACGATGCGTTCACGGCGGCGCAGCGCGCGCTCGTGCTGCCGCCGGCGATGGCGGCGGCGCTGCCGGCAGAGCTCGCCGCGCAGTACGGCATGACGGGCGCGGAGCTCGACGGCGCGATGGCGGCGGTCTCTCCCCTGCTGTTCCCGGCCGTGGCGGCGGGCGCAGCGCCCGGGCAGCTCGAGCGCCCGGCGCTCTGGGCGCAGGGCATCTCGGGCGACCTGCCGGTGTGGTGCGCGCAGGCGGAGCGCGGCGTGGTGCGGCAGTGGGCACTGCTGCGCGCGCTGGGCGTGGCGTGCGACCTTGCGCTGCGCAGCGGCGACGGCGGGGACTACCGGCAGCCGACGGCCGGAAAGGTGCGCGGGTGGCTCGCGGCGCTCGACCTCGCGCACACGCTCGGCGCGCCCGGCGGCGTGCACCTCGTGCCGGAGGAAGCCTTCCCCGCCGTGGCGGCGGCCGCGGCCATCCGCCCCGGCATGGCGCGCACGCGCTGCACGCTGCCGCTGCCGCCCCCGCCGGGCGACCGGCGGTATCTGTCCACGGGCAGCGACGTGCGCTGGGACGACGACGGCACGGTGTCCTTCACCGGGCTGCCGCCGCGCGCGTGGAGCCAGGTGCTGACAAACGGGCGCTTCGGCTTTCTCGCCACGGACGCGGGCACGGGCCACATGTGGCACCGCAACGCGCACACCGGGCGCATCAACCGCTGGCTGTGCGACCCGTGGGTGCTGCGCGGCACGGAGACGCTGCGCATGGCATCGCGCGCGGGCGCGGTGTCGCTCTTTGACGACGACGGGGCGGCGCGGGTGGAGTACGGCTTCGGCTGGGCGGCGTGGGAGCGCAGCGTGGACGGCATGTCCGTGCGCGTGACGGCGTTCGTGCCCGAGGACGCGGACGCGCGCGTGCTGCTCATCGAGTGCGCGGGGCGCGCGCGCATCACGTGGCACACTGACCTCGTCTGCGCCGGGCGCGACGCGGACGCCCCCGCCGTCGTGACGGCGTACGCCGACGGGCTGTTCACGGCAGAAAACGTGCGCGCGGACGCGCCCGAACTCTTTTGCGCGGCGGCGGGCATGCCGCTCACGGGCTGGACGTGCGACCGGTTTTCGTTCCTGCGCGGGCAAATGGACGCGCGTGCCGGTGCGGGGCTGAGCCCCTGCTTCGCGCTCGAGGGCGTGATCGACCGGCAGGGCGTGATCGTCTGCGGGTGCGACACGCGCGCGAATCTCCTGCGCCTGACGCAACCGGACGAGGCCGCGCACGCGCTGCGCGCAACGCGCGAGCGGTGGCTGGGCGCGGTGTCGCGCCTGTGGATGACGACGCCGGACGCGGACATGAACCGCTATCTCGGCGGCTGGGCGGCGTATCAGGCGCTGTGCTGCCGGCTGCTGGCGCGCACGAGCCTGTACCAGAACGGCGGCGCGTTCGGCTTCCGCGACCAGCTGCAGGACGCGGTGAACCTCCTGCTGCTCGACAGCGCGCCTGCGCGCGAGCAGATCGGCCGCGCGTGCGCGCACCAGTTCGCCGCCGGGGACGTGTGCCACTGGTGGCACGCGGGCACGGGACCCGAGCACGGCGTGCGTACCCGCATCTCGGACGACCTGCTGTGGCTGCCGTGGGCGGTGTGCGAGTACGTGGAAAAGACCGGCGACGCCGAGATCTTAAGCGCCGAGTACCCCTTCCTCGCGGGCGAGGAGCTGGAGGAAAACGAGCACGACCGCTACCAGCCGCTCGAAGCGGGCGCGGAGACCGGCACGGTGCTCGAGCACTGCCGCCGGGCGCTGATGCGTGTGCTCGCGCGCGGCGCGGGGGCGCACGGGCTGCTGCTGATCGGCACCGGTGACTGGAACGATGCCTTTGACCGCGTGGGCGCACAGGGCCGGGGCGAGAGCGTGTGGCTGACGTGGTTTTTTGCCATCACGGCGCGAAAATTTGCCGCCCTCGTGGGCGGGCACGCGGCCGAACAGCTCGCGCTCGCCGCCGACCACTGCACGCGCGCGGCCGAGGGAGCGTGGGACGGCGCGTGGTACCGGCGCGGGTACTATGACGACGGGCGGCCGCTCGGCTCGGAAGCGTGCGGCGAGTGCCGCATCGACGCGATCGCGCAGGCGTTTGCCGCCCTCGACACGCACGCCGACCCCGGCCGCGTGCACACGGCGCTCACGAGCGCGGTGGAGCACCTGTTCGACCGGGAGCACAACGTGGTGCGGCTGTTCGACCCGCCCATCACGCGGCGCACGCCCGAGACGGGCTACGTGCGCAGCTACGGCGCGGGCCTGCGCGAAAACGGCGGGCAGTACACCCACGGCGCGCTGTGGCTGGCCATGGCGCTGCTGCGCACGGGCCGCACGGCCGAGGGCGCAGAAATATTGCACGCCGTGCTGCCCGCGGCGCACGACCCCGCGCGCTACGAGGGCGAGCCGTACGTGCTCGCGACCGACATTGCGGGCGGGGACAACGCGGGCGTCGCCGGCTGGACGTGGTACACGGGCGCGGCGGGGTGGTACCTGCGCATCGCGGCGGAAGATCTGCTGGGGCTGCACCTGCGCGGCGGCGTGCTCTACCCCGAGCCGCACCTGCCGGCCGGCTGGCCGGAGTGTACCGTGCGCTGGCGCGACGGAGCGGGTCTGCTGCACACCGTCCGCCTGCGGCCCGACGGCGTAACCGTGGACAATGCGCCCTACGACGGCGGCGGCATCGGCAAAAAGCGCCCGAAGCCCTATTCCCAAGATAGGTAAGGCGTGATATAATAAAGTATTCAAAAAATATGGACACACCATAGGCGAAAGGAGCGTATCTTATGGAACGCATCCGCACGGAAATTCTCCCCGGCGTGTGGCTGACCGCCCTGCGCACGGACAAGTTCAAGACCGCGTGGCTGAGCGTGAACCTGCTGACGCAGCTGCGGCGCTCTACGGCGGCGTGCACGGCCGTGCTGCCGTATGTGCTGCGGCGCGGCAGCACGCGCCTGCCCGATCTGGAGACGATCGCAGCCGAGCTCGAGCGCCTCTACGGCGCGAGCATCACGCCGAGCGTGCGCAAGCTCGGCGAGATCCAGGCCGTGGGCTTCGAGGCCGAGTTTGCCGACGACGGCGCGGTGGGCGAGGAGATCTTCCCCCGGCTCGCGGCCGACGTGGCAGACCTGCTGCTGCACCCGAACACGCGCGGCGGCCTGCTGCGGCCGGATATCGTGGACAGCGAGCGTGAGAAGCTGCTCGAGCGCATCCGCGCCGGCATGAACAACAAGCGCGCCTACGCCATCGAGCGGCTGTACGCGCACATGTGCTGCTGCGAGGACTACGCCGTGCCCCGCCTCGGCGAAGAGGCGGACGCCGAGCGCATCCACTACCGCAAGCTCACGATGCGCTACCACGACGTGCTCTCGACGAGCCCCGTGGAGATCTTCTACTGCGGCTCGCTCGAGGGCGGGCGCGTCGCGCGCATCCTCACGGACGTGCTCTCGACGATGCCGCGCGGCGAGATCGACGAGGACATCGGCACGGACATCCGCATGAACGCGCTCGAAGCCGAGCCGCGCTATGTGACCGAGACGCTCCCGGTCGCGCAGGGGCAGCTCGCCGTGGGCTACCGCCTCGGCGCGTGCATGACCGAGCCGGACATCCCGGCGCTGTTCGTCTTTAACGCCCTCTACGGCGGCTGCGTCACGTCCAAGCTTTTTTTGAACGTGCGCGAGAAGCTCAGCCTGTGCTACTACGTCGGCTCGCGCCTGAGCACGCACAAGGGCCTGCTGACCGTGACGAGCGGCATCGACGTGAAAAACTACGAGCGCGCGCTCGCCGAGATCACGGCGCAGCTCGACGCCGTGCGCACCGGCGACTTTACGGACGGCGAGCTTCGCTCCGCCATCCGCAGCGTGGCCAGCGACCTGCGCGCCACGGCCGACGCGCCCGACGCGCTGGCGTGGTACTGGCTCAACCGCACGGTGCAGGGGCTGGACATCGACCCGGCCGAGATGGCCGCGCTCGTGGAAGAGGTCACGCGCACGGACGTGACGGACATCGCCGCCGGCGTCGTGTGCGACTGTGTGTATCTGCTCAAGGGAACGGAGGAGACTGCCGATGACGAATGAACGACCCGAAAACGTCTGGGCGGCGACGCTGCCGAACGGCCTGCGCGTGCGCGTGCTGTGTAAGCCCGACTTTCAGCGCAGCTACGCCGTGTTTGCCACCTGCTACGGCGGGGCGGACCGGCGCTTTCGCGTGGGTGACACGTGGACGGACACGCCCGCCGGCGTGGCGCACTATCTCGAGCACAAGCTCTTTGACATGCCCGACGGGTCGGACGCGCTGCTGACGCTGAGCGAAAACGGCGCAGACCCGAACGCCTTCACGTCCACGAACATGACGGCCTATTATTTTTCCTGCACGGACCGGTTCGAGGATAACCTGCGCACGCTGCTGCGCTTTGTCTCGACGCCGTATTTCACCGACGCGAGCGTGGCCAAGGAGCAGGGCATCATCGCTCAGGAGATCCGCATGGGCGAGGACGACCCCGACCGCGCCGTGTGGCGCGACCTCATGCGCTGCCTGCTTGCGCGCGACGGGGCGCGCGACGCCGTGGCCGGCACGGTCGAGAGCATCGCGCAGATCACGCCTGAGACGCTCTATACCTGCCACCGCGCGTTTTACGCGCCGTCGAACATGGTGCTGTGCGCCGTGTGTCAGGAAGCGCCCGAGCGCGTGGCCGCCATCGCGGCGGAGATCCTGCCGCCGGACCTCTCTCCCGTCCCGGCTGCCGACCACGGCACACCGGAGGACATGACGCCGGCGCAGGCGCGCATGCGCGTGGAGCTCGCGGTGTCCGCGCCGCAGATGCTGCTGGGCGCGAAGTTCCGCCCGGCGGAAAAGGGCGAGGCCCGCCTGCGCCAGACGCTCACGGCGGAGCTCGCGCTGCAGGCCGCCTTCGGCGAGGCGACGGCGTTTTACAACGATCTTTACCGTGCGGGGCTGCTCGGCGACGACTTTGGCTGCAATGCGGAATACTGCGGCCCGATCGCCATGGCCGTGCTCGGCGGCGAGAGCAAAGGCCCCGACGCCGTGTGCGCGCGCGTGAGCGAGACCGTCGCGCAGATCGCGCGTGACGGCTTTGACGGCCCGGCCTTCGAGCGGGCGCGCCGCGCCGTGTACGGCGGCTGGCTGCGCGGGCTCGACCGGTTCGACGATGTGTGCATTGCCATGGCCGAGGGGCTCTTCGGCGGGTACGAGCACATGGACGCCTTCCCGCTGCTCGGCGAGATCACGGCGGCAGAGTGCGCCAAGTGGCTGACCGAGACGCTCGCGCCGGAGCGCCTGGCGCTCTCGGTCGTTGCCCCGAAAGGAGGCGAGGATGATGCCGACGATGATGCGTGACGCCGCCATCAGCTTTCCCATGCTCGGCAGCTGGAGCATCGACCCCAGCGCGTCGTTCACGCTCTTCGGCCGCACGTTTTACTGGTACGGCGTGATCATCGCCGTGGGCTTCATTCTGGCGATGCTCTACTGCGCGCGGCACTGCCGCCGCTGCGGCATCGAGCCGGACACGCTCTATGACTTTCTCATCTGGATGATCCCGCTGGCCATCATCGGCGCGCGGCTGTACTACGTCATCTTCCAGTGGAGCGACTACCGCGGCCACCCCATCGACGCGCTCAAGATCTGGGAGGGCGGGCTCGCCATCTACGGCGGCGTGATCGCGGGGCTGCTGACCGGCATCATCTGGTGCAGGAAGAAAAAGATCCCCTTCGGCGCGATGGCGGACGTGTGCGCGCCCGGCCTGCTCATCGGGCAGTGCATCGGCCGCTGGGGCAACTTCATCAACCGCGAAGCCTTCGGCCGCGAGACCACGGCCTTCTCCCGCATGGGGCTCACGCTCCCCGGCCGGGAGACCGTGTACGTACATCCGACGTTTCTCTACGAGAGCCTGTGGAACTTCGTGGGCTTTCTGCTGCTGCACTTCTGGTTTCGACGACACGAGCGGAAGTTTGACGGCGAGCTCATTTTGCTCTACGCCGTGTGGTACGGCATCGGCCGCGCGCTCATCGAGGGCCTGCGCACCGACAGTCTGTACATCGCCGGCACGGGCATCCGCGTCAGCCAGCTGCTGGCCGGGGTGTCGGCGGCCGCCGCTGCCGTCGTGCTCGCGCTGTTTTACACCGGCAAGCTCCGCCACCCGCCGCGCTATGTCGACCGCGGCACTGGCGGGCAGCCGGACGCATAAAGCATCCCATCGTATTTACTTGCAAGGAGGTTTTTATCCATGAAAGATTACCATGACATGCTCAACAGCCTGAAGAACAAGGTCGTCGACGCGGCCGGCAAGGCCGGTGAGACCGTGACCAATGCCGCCAACAAGGTCGTCAGCGACGAGATGCGCGACAAGGTCGCCGGCGCTGCCCACGCCGTGGGCGACCGCGCCAAGTACGCCTCGCGCATGACGCGCATGACCGTGGACTGCAACGCCGAGCTCGAGCGCGTCAAGCGCACGTACACCGAGATCGGCCGCCTGTACTACGAAAACTACCGCGACACGGCCGACGCCTTCCTCGCCGAGCTCTGCCAGCAGGTGACGGACGCCAACGCGCGCGTCGCCGAGCTGGAGGCGCAGATGGACGAGCTGCGCGCCGCCGCTAAGGAGTACCGCCCCGCGCCGGATCTGCACACCGTCGACGCCGAGGTCGTCGAGCCGGAGGACATCGAGGTCGAAGTGACCGAGGAGCCCGCGCCGGAGGAATAAGCGTGGGCAAACGAGCCCCGCTGCGCCGGGCGCTCGTTGGAGGGGCTGCGGCCCGCTGATAATAGCAAACCCCGCCCCCGCTTCCGAACCGGAAGCGGGGGCGGGGTTTTGCTGTCATTTTTATTTGTCATAGTAGCCCATGAGGATCTTTGCGACCTGGGCGCGGGTGGCATAGCCGCGCGGCGCGAGCTGCGGGCCGGACGGCGTGCCGACGCCGCCGATCAGCCCCTGCTCGACCGCCCAGGTGAGCGCGGCGTAGGCATAGCCCGCGACCTGGCCCACGTCCGGGAAGGCCGCGAGCGCAGTGCCGATCATGGCCGGGCGGCCGGCCTGCGCGTAGAGGATGACCGTGAAGTCCTGCCGCGTGATGGCGGCGTCGGGGGTAAACGTCGTGGGCGATGTACCGGACACGAGCCCCGTCCGATACGCCCAGTGCACCGCGTCATAATACCACGCGCCGGGCGCCACATCCGTGAACGGCAGCGTGCCGGTGGTTTTCGGGCTGCCCGCCGCCGCCCAGAGCAGCTGCACGACCTGCGCGCGGGTGGCAAGCGCCTCCGGCGCGACGGTGACGGGCGTCATGCCGTGCATCAGTCCCGCCGCGATGCAGTAGTCCAGCCCGGCGTGCGACCAGGCGTCCGCGTCCGGCATGTCCGCAAAGCGCCGCCCCGGACACAGCCGGTCGTGAAAGCACTGCGTGAGCACCGGAAACCCGTTGCCGTACTGATCGTCGCGGCCGGGCGCGCCGAGATCCTCGGCATAGTCGCAGAGCGTCCGGCGCACGCGCGCGGCCGTAGCGCCCGGCTGCGCGAGCTGCACGCAGGCCGCCGCCGCCGCGACATGGGGCGCAGCAAACGATGTGCCGCTGCGCACCGTCATGCCGCCGGAGAGCGCCGCGACCGCGACACCCGTGCCCGGCGCGCACAGATCGACCGACGCGCCGGAGGCCGAATAGGTATCGTCAAACGTCCGGCTGCGGTCCACGGCCGAGACCGTGAGCACCTGCGCCTGATTGGCGGGATAGACATCGTCCGCGTTCGCGGTGGGGTTGCTCTGGCTGAGGTTCCCCGCCGCCGCGACGACGACGACGCCCGCGGCATACGCCTGCGCGAGGACACTATTTAAAAAGGAGTAGCCCTTTTCGATGGCGTTCGGCCAGCCGATGCTCATGTTGACGACGGTCGCGCCGTTTTCCAGCGCGTACTCGAGCGCCGTGAGCACGCGCGACGGCTTCGAGAGGTTGTCGTCGCCGTACACACGCAGGACCATCACGTCCACCTCGTCGGGCGTGAGGTCGGCGACGAGCCCGGCCGTGGCCGTGCCGTGGCCGTTGACGTCCGTCACGTCGGCCGTGTTGTCGGCAAAGTCATAGCTGCGGGCCGACACGCGCCCCGCGAGCAGCGGGTGCGAGACCTCCGCGCCCGTGTCGATGACGGCGACCGTCGCGCGGCGGCCGGCCGGCAGGAGCACGTCCGCCTGATGGCGCAGCGTCGTGAGGCCCATTTCGTGCCCGCCCCAGGAGCGGCTGGCCGTCTCGTCCCAGAGGCCGGCGAGCGTGTCGTCCGCCGTGACCGCCTCATCGAGAAAGCAGTCCGTCACATCGGGGTCGGAGCGCAGGCGCGCGAGCGCGCGCTGCGCCGCCGCCGCGTCGGAAAATTCGAGCACGTACTCCTGCCACGCCGCCAGATGCAGCACGCGGTCCGCGCCGTACCCGTCCGCGAGCGCGGGCGCGAAGGCGACCACGCGCGTGGGCTCGGCCGCGGCGGCGCGGGAGCGGAATCGGCCGCGCGCCGGCACTGGCTCGGCCATCGCCTGCGCCAGCTCCAGCGCGCTCGACACCTCCACCGGCGTCTGTGCGGCGGCGGCCGGCAGCGCCAGCGACACCGCGAGCGCCAGCGCGAGCAGCAGGGTCAAAAGTCGTTTTTTCATCGCGCGCCTCCTCAGGTCGTGATCGGCACGAACCACAGGTCACGGTCCACGCTGCCGGAGACGCCCGGCACCGTGCCGTCATAGCTGTACTGCCAGAAATCGTGCGCGTAGTAAAAATCGTCCGCCGTGCCCGGCGCGCTCACCCAGAAGGCGTAGTCTTTGAGCTGTGCAAAGTCGTAGTCATAGTACCCCTGCCAGCGGTTGCCGTAGACGGCGGCGTCGTAGCCCGCGGCCGTGACCGTCTCGCAGAACGCGGCGGCGCAGGCCGTGACGTCCTCGCCGGTCATCTCCGCCGTGCGCACCGTATCGCCGGCGGCGACGGTGCTCTGGTCGATGTTCTCCCAGTCGAACACGAGCGGCATGTCGATCTTGTAATCGCGCGCCGCGTCCACGAGCCACTGCGCCTCCTCGGCCGCCTCCTCGGGCGTGACCGCCTGCGAGAAGAAGTACAGCCCCACGCGCAGCCCCGCCGCGCACGCCCCGGCCACGTTCTGGCGGAAGCGGTCGTCTTCGACGATGCCGCCCTTGCCGTAGCCCCGGTAGCCCGCGCGGATGACCGCGAAGGCGATGCCGGAATCCGCGACGGCCTGCCAGTCGATGTCCTGCTGGAACGTGGACACGTCGATGCCCTGCAGCACGCGGTAGGCCGTGCCGGTGTAGGTCACGCTGCCGTCCGCCCCGGCGGAAAAATCGGCCGCCGGAATGTCGAACCTGTCCACACCTCTGGCCGGGGTGATCCACGCCGTGCCGGCGCCGGTGTTCACCTCGACCTGGCCGATGTGCAGCTCGCGCACGGAACAGCCCGTGAGCGCGAACGTCATCGCCGCGGCCAGCAGCACGGCCAGCGCGCGGCGGAATGGAAAATCGAGTTTTTTATGTAAGCGTTTCATGCCGTCAGTATACCACATCTGCCGCCGGAACGCAAACCGGGCCCGCCCGACGGCCGGCGCGGTCAGCTGCGGTCATAATAATGCGCGAGATAGCTCGCCGTGCACAGAGTCTCGCCCGCCATCTGCTCCAGGCGCGCGATGCGCGCCTCCAGATCGCGCCGGGCGCGGCCGGCACGCGGCATGGCCGCCAGCTCCAGACGCAAGGTGGCCGCGCGCGCACGCAGCGCGTTGCCCGTGGCGCGGTACTGCGCCGCCAATTCGATCAGTTGCATGTTCTCCCTCCAAAAACATTGAATTTTCCGAAAATTTTTGTTGACAAACATAGTCCGTTTTGCTATGATACATAGGCCGGTGTTGTGCTGGTATAGCTCAGTTGGTAGAGCAGCTGATTTGTAATCAGCAGGTCGGGGGTTCGAGTCCGTCTACCAGCTCCACCTTCTGACAAAATTGCATATGGGGGAATTCCCGAGTGGCCAAAGGGGACAGACTGTAAATCTGCTGGCAATGCCTTCGATGGTTCGAATCCATCTTCCCCCACCAAAAATACCAATTACCCTTTTTGGGTGATTGGTATTTTTCTTTTCCGGGAAGATGGAGTCGAAGTTTATCCCCGTCAGGGGAAATCCATCTTCCCCCACCAAAAATACCGATTGTCCTTCTGGACGGTCGGTATTTTTCTTTTCCGGGAAGATGCACAAATGCTCGGCAAATGCACTGAGCTGAAAAAAATCTGGATCGCCTCCGTCAACACCGCGAAGAAAAACCGCACATGATCCGCCCGCCCACACCGTGGGCGGGTTTTTGCTGCTCCGCCCCCCTCACGCTCCCGGTACGCTCAGGCGCGCGGCCAGCTCCCGCCGCGACAGGCCGCCCACGAGCGTGTCAAAGCAATCGGCGCACACCGTCAGCCCGCCGTGCGCGCACGGCCACAGGTACGCATCTTCCCACGCCGGCAGCGGCGCAAAACACACCTCGCATCGCCGCATCCGCATTCCTCCCTTCCGGCTGCAAAATTATTATGCATTTGGATAACTTTCGCTCTTAGTTTATACTCGTTAGAATAATTTGTCAAGCGCTTTTTTTGCACCTGCATAAAAAAGATGGTCGCAAATTGCCAGCTTTTACACGGGAATGTTGTTTTTTTGACGAAAACAGCGCAATTTAAAGCGTCCTTTCTGACTTTTTGCACAAAAAAATTGAGAAATTATATGGAAAACGGATATTGCAATCCCTCTCCGTTTGCGTTACCATGATAAAGGAAATTGGCCGCTCAGGCCGTTTTTGAGAGCAAAGTGAATAACAAGAAAGAGGTAAGAAAATGATCAACAATGCATATCTGAACCGCGTTTTCGCCGACCTTCAGAAGAACCACCCCAACGAGCCCGAGTTCCTGCAGGCCGTTGACGAAGTCTTTGAGAGCCTCCAGTACGTCGTCGACAAGCACCCCGAGTGGGAAGAAGCCGGCCTCATGGAGCGCTTCGTTGAGCCCGAGCGCATCATCATCTTCCGCGTTCCCTGGGTGGACGACAACGGCAAGGTCCAGGTCAACCGCGGCTACCGTGTGCAGTTCAACTCCGCGATCGGCCCCTACAAGGGCGGTCTGCGCTTCCATCCCTCGGTCAACCTGTCCGTCGTCAAGTTCCTTGGCTTCGAGCAGATCCTGAAGAACTCCCTGACCACCCTGCCCATGGGCGGCGGCAAGGGCGGCTCCGACTTTGACCCCCACGGCAAGTCCGACGGTGAGGTCATGCGTTTCTGCCAGAGCTTCATGACCGAGCTCTACCGCCACATCGGCCAGTTCACCGACACCCCGGCCGGCGACATCGGCGTCGGCGCGCGCGAGGTCGGCTATATGTACGGCCAGTACAAGAAGATCGTCGACCGCTTTGAGGGCGGCGTCATCACCGGCAAGGGCCTGACCTACGGCGGCTCCCTCGCCCGCACCGAGGCCACCGGCTACGGCATCTGCTACTTCTCCGCCGAAGTGCTCAAGCACCTGAGAAACGACAGCTTTGAGGGCAAGAAGGTCATCGTGTCCGGTTCCGGCAATGTGGCGCAGTACTGCGCGCAGAAGTGCACCGAGCTCGGCGGCAAGGTCATCGCCATGAGCGACTCCAAGGGCTACGTCTACGATCCCAACGGCATCAACCTCGACGTGCTGTTTGACATCAAGCAGAAGCGCCGCGCCCGCATCAGCGTCTACGCCGACGAAGTGCCCGGCAGCGAGTACCACGAGGGCTGCAAGAACATCTGGACCGTGCCGTGCGACATCGCCATGCCGTGCGCGTCCCAGAACGAGATGGATCTCGAGGGCGCGAAGGCCGTCATCAAAAACGGCGCCATGGCCGTGTTCGAAGGCGCGAATATGCCGCTGACCCCCGAGGCCATCAACGCGGTCATCGAGGCCGGCCTGCTCTACACGCCGGGCAAGGCTTCCAACGCCGGCGGCGTCGCCACCTCCGGTCTGGAAATGAGCCAGAACTCCCTGCGCATGAGCTGGAGCTTCGAGGAAGTCGACGAGAAGCTGCACGGCATCATGAAGAGCATCTTCAAGGCCTGCTACGACGCCTCCGTCGAGTGCGGCCAGCCGGGCAACATGATGCTCGGCGCCAACGTTGCCGGCTTCCTGAAGGTCGCCAACGCCATGATGGCTCAGGGCATTGTGTGATCGCTGATCCATCACCCATACAGAGCAAAGATCCCCGAAACGTTCGTTTCGGGGATCTTTTTTGCGGGTTTGTTATGTAGAGAGGCGGGTACAGCGTTGCCTGCGCTGCGCACCCAAGCCTTGCCCTCGAGAAAAAGGTACTGAGCGCAGCGAGGCGGATGCCGTGTTTCCTGACATCACACACCTTGGCGATTCCGTTTCTGTGCCGCTCGACCAGCATCATGGCAGAAAAGCCGCGGTTTCCTCCAGCGCCGCCGGTGGTGCACCGTGCGTTCGTCCCGCACCTCATAGGCTCCCTTGTGCAAAGGGAGCCGGCAGCCGTCAGGCTGACTGAGGGATTGATCCGCTCAGCCCTGCGCCGCGTCCGGCGGCGTGCGCGGCAGGACGAACTCGGCCGAGAAATCATCGCCCGCACGGTGGGTGAAAAACTGCCCGCCGAGCAGCTTCAGGATCGCCTCGCACGTGCGCAGGCCGATGTGGTTGCTCTCGACGCGCGCAAGCTCGCGGCGCGCGCGGTTGGCAAAGCAGACGTGCAGCCGCTCGCCCTCGCACTCGGCCAGAATGGTCAGGCGCGCGGCGGGGTCGGCGTACTTTTCGATGTTCGACAGGAGGTTATCCGTCACGCGCTTGAGCATCTGCACGTCGGTCGTGACGGTGCAGGGCGTGGTCAGCAGCAGGAGGTTGACGTCAAAGCCCCGGCTGCGCAGCTCGGCCGCGCACTCGCCGAGCAGCTGCGCGCAGAGGATCTGCGCGTCGTAGGGCTCGGGGTGCGTCTCCTGTTCGCCGCGGCTGAAGACGAGAAAATACCGGAACATCTCCCCCGTCAGGTCCTTGAGCTGATAGGCCTTGTCGCGGCTGGCGAGCACGTAGCTGCGCAGGTCCTCCGGCAGGCGGTCCTGGCTCATCTCGAGCAGGTCGAGATAGCCGATGAGCGACGTGAGGGGGTTGCGGATGTCGTGCGACATGGCAGTGATGAGGTCGCTGTTGGCCTGCCAGGCGGTCTGCTCGTTGCGCGTGCGCTCCAGGATCGTGTCGCGCATGGTGTTGACGCTCGCCGCCAGGCGCGCGAGCTCGTCCGTGCCGATGACGGGGATGGTCTGGTTGAGCGCGCCCGCCGCGCCGACGGCCTCCGACAGGCGCGTGACGCGCCGCGTGAGCCGCCGCGTGAAGCCGAAGGCGATGAACGAATAGATCACGAAGCCCAGCACGAGCGCGCCGAAGCGCACATAGCTGTAGAGCCACGCCTCGGAATAGTCGCACACGGCGACGCGGCACTCCCCGTCGGCAAACTGCAGGGTGAAGAAGCTGTAGCCCATGTCGGCAATGTCGCTCTGGGTCGTGTCGTCGAGCAGCTCGCTCATGCCCCACGAGCCGGCCTCGTACGGATTGCCCTCCGTCTGATAGACGATGACGTTGGCTTTTTTCTCACCGCGCGACCACTGCTCGATGGCCAGCGTGTCGCGCGAGGACACACCGTGCGCGCTGACGTATTCCTGCAGGCGGCGCTCGTGCTCCAGATTGCGCGCGGCGACGGCGTCATCGCTCAGATACCAGTGCTCGATCGCCTCCGTGCCGAGCGCGTCTATGCCGAAATAGCACACCACGCCCACGGCCAGCGCCGCGAGGAGCACGAAGATCATGCGCGCATTGAGCGATGAGCACCACTTTTTAATCAATCTGATACCCCTTTCCCCAGACCGTGCGGATGAGCGTCGGGTTGGCGGGGTCATCCTCGAGCTTCTTGCGCAGCTTGAGGATGTGCACCATGACGGTGTTGGCAGAGCTGGGCAGGAACTTCTCGTGCCAGACGTCCTCGTAGAGCTTGCGCGCGGACACGGCTGCGCCGCGGTTGGCGATGAGGTATTGCAGCAGCTCAAACTCCGTCTTGGTCATCTCGACGGAGCGGCCGTTTTTGCACACGGTGCCCTTGTCGCGGTTGATCTCGAGCGCGTCGATGACCGTCGGCGCGTCGCCCTTGCCGTGGTAGACGCGGTAGCGGCGGATGAGCGAGTCGACCCGCAGGAACAGCTCGTGGTTGGAAAAGGGCTTGATGAGATAGTCGTCGCCGCCGCTGCCGTAGGCGTCGCTCATGTCGGCGGGCTGGGCCTTCGCCGTCAGAAACAGGATCGGCGCGACGCTGTGCTGCCGGATCTCCGCGCAGGCGGACACGCCGTCCATGCCGGGCATCATGATATCGAGAATGATGAGGTCATAGTCCGGCTGCGCGCGCACGAGCTCCACGGCGCGCAGGCCGTTTTCGGCCTCGTCGACCTCGTAGCCGCGCGACGAGAGCAGAATGTGTAAAATATTGCGGATGTCCGGCTCGTCGTCCACGACGAGGATGCGGACAGGGGTCTCGGGGTTTTCCATGGTATCACCTCTGGGGTCTATCCTAACACATTCGCGGCGTTCGCGGACAGAGGAAACTGTCAGCTTTAAGAAAAATTAAGTGAAAACCCGCCGGGGGATCCCCGGCGGGTCGATTCTGCATTCAGAGCAGGTGGGCCACGTTGCGCCCGAAGCGCGCCAGAACGGCCGCGATCTCGGCGCGCGTCGCGCTCTCGCCCGGCCGCAGCCACACCCGGCCGCCGGTGTCCTGCGTGCCGCCGAACAGGCCGAGCGCCACCGCGTCGGCCATGCCGGCGCGCGCCCAGCCGGAGACGCTGCCGCCGTCGGCAAACGCGGACAGATCGGCAGGCGCGTCGCTGCCCGCAAAGCCGGGCAGGCGCGCAGCGTAGCGCATGAGCAAAACGGCCGCCTGCTCGCGCGTGACGGGCCGGCCCGGCGAAAACGTGGTGGGCGACGTGCCGTCCACGACGCCGGTCTTATATGCCCAGGCGACCGCGGCCTGATACCAGTCGGCCGTGAGGTCGGTAAACGGCGTGGTCACGCCGGTCATGTCGGGATCGCCCGCGAGATGATACAGCACCTGCACGAGCTGCGCGCGCGTCGTCACGCCGCCGGGCAGGAACGTGTGCGTGTCCGTGCCGGACATGAGCCCGCGCGCCACGCAATACTGGATGCCGTCATACGACCACGCATTGCGGTCGATGTCATGAAACTGCTCGTACGCCGCGATCTCGGGCGGGATCGCCACCGCCTGCGTCCGGCCGCAGCGGCGGCAGGTGACGCGCCGCTCGCCCATGTGCACGCCGCTCGGGGCGCGCACGATCACGCCGTCGTCCCAGTCGTGGCCGAGCGCCGGGATCGTCTCGGACAGCGTTTTGCCGCAGCCGGGGTCGAGGCAGGTGCGCGTGCGCAGGCCGTCGTCCGTGCAGGTCGGCGCGCGGACGACCGTCCATGCCTCCGGGTACGTGTGCGCGGGCGCGGACAGGTGCACGGCGGCGGCCGTCAGGCGCGCGTTGTTCGCGCCGACGGCGACGGCGTCCCACTGCGCGCGCGTGCCGGTGAAGTACACGTCCGCGAGCGCGTCGCACCCGGCAAACGCCCCGTTGCCCACCGCCGTGACCGCGCCCTGCAGCGTCACGCGCCGCAGCCCCGTACAGCCGCGCAGCAGGCCGCGCGGCACCTCGGTCATCGTGGCCGGGAGCACGATGTTTTGCAGCGCGGTGCAGTTTTCGCACAGGCGCGGCTCTACCCACGCCACATCGTCCGGCAGCGGCAGCTCCGTGAGCGCCGTGCAGCCGGAAAACAGCCCGCTGCCGAGCAGCGTCATGCCGTCGGGCAGGTCGATGCGCCGCAGCGCCGTGCAGGCGGCGAAGGCATACGCGCCGAGGCTGCGCACGCCGGGCGCGAGCGTGACGGCCGTCAGGCCGGTGCAGGCGGAAAACGCGCCCGTGCCGATCTCCGTGACCGTGCCAGGCACGGCCAGCTCCGTGAGCGCCGTGCAGCCGGCGAACGCCTGACTCATCACGCACGTGACCGCGCCGAACCCGTCCACGCGCCGCAGCTGCGTGCAGCCGGCGAACGCGCTGCGGCCGATGCGCGTGACCTGACCCGTGAACGTCACGGTGACGATATCGGTGCGGCCGGCGAACGCGCCGTCCGGCAGGTCGCCCGTGCCGCTGACGGTCAGCCCGCCGTCGGCGTCGAGCGTCCAGCGGACGGTGTCAAACGTGCCGCTGCCGTCCCCGGCGGCCTGCGCCGCGGCGGGCAGCAGCCCCAGCGTCAGGCACAGCGCGAGCAGCAGCGTGCAGATCCGTTTTTTCATAAGCTTCCCTCCCCGGACGGCCGCGGCCGCCCGATGTTGCCTCCACTATACAGGATGTGCGGGCAGAAAACAAGCACCCGCGCCGAAACAAAAGATCGGGCGTCCCCGGCGGGGACGCCCGTTAAAATGCTGTGCGCCGCTCAGCCGATGCCGAGCACTTTGGTGCACATACGCTGCAGGAGCGCCGCGGTCTCGGCGCGTGTCGTGCCCGCGCCCGGCCGCAGCCACACCTGACCGTTTCTGTCCTGCGTGCCGCCGAACAGGCCGAGCGCCACTGCGTCGGCCATGCCGGCGCGCGCCCAGCCGGAGACGCTGCCGCCGTCGGCGAAGCCGGACAGGTCATCCGGCGTCCACGTGCGCTCCACGCCGCAGACTTTCGTCAGATAGCGCATGAGGATGACGGCAACCTGCTCGCGCGTCACGGTGTTGTTCGGTGCGAAGGTCGTGGGCGACATGCCGTCCACAACGCCGGTCTTGTACGCCCAGGCGACCGCGTCCCGGTACCAGCCGGACGCGGCGTCCGTAAACGGCACGGCCACATCGCTCACGTCGGGCTTGCCCTCTAAATTATACAGCACCTGCACGAGCTGCGCGCGCGTCGTCACGGTGTTGGGCGAGAAGATCGTGTCGCTCATGCCGGACATGAGACCGTGCCGCACGCAGTATTCGATGCTGGGGTAGGCCCAGCCGTTGGGGTCGAGATCGGTGAAGCGATCCATCGGATCGGTCATATCGACGGTCGTGCGCCACAGCTGCGTGCCCATGAAGGGGTTGGCCGTGCCGATGACCATCCAGCCCTGCTCGTCGTTCACGGCGAAGGCGCGCAGGCCGTGGTTGAACGGATCGCCGAAGCCGTCGCGCGTGAGCGTGTCGAGCGTGAGCTTCCCGTTCTCGGACGTGATGGTGTACAGACCGAAGCCGCGCGTGGCGGTCGAGAGCTTGTTGAGGCAGATGACGAGATCCTTCATGTTCTCCAGCTCCGTGATGCGCACGAGCATCTCGTAGAGCTCCTTCATGGAGTCGGGCAGCTTGTCGCTGATGCCGGAGTAGAGGTCGCAGACCTGCTGATAGATGTCCACAAAGCCCGCGATGTCGTTCGTCTCCACGAGGTCGGTCAGCTTGGCGAGCAGGCTGTTGAGCCGGCGCAGGCTGCCGAGCGTGGACACGCTGTAGGCCGCGGCGTAAGCGCCGTCGTCGATGCCCTGGCGCAGCGTGTCATACTGCGCGTCCGTGAGTGAGAAGGTCTCGGGGCTGTCCGCTTCTTCGTTCACCGCGTCGACCGCGGCGTCAATGGCAGCGTCGGTGTCGGCGTCGGCGGCGAGCAGCGTGCCGTCGCCGTTCTTATCCTGATTCAGCAGCAGCTTGAGCAGCACCTTGAGGTAGCCGATCTGGCTGGCCCACTCGTCGCGCGACATGTGCAGCAGGTCGCCGTTGGTGAACTGGCCGAGCGGCTCGAGCAGGGAGCTGGTGTCGAACGTGCCGAGAAAGAGCTTGCCGTCAAACACCTTGGACTGCCAGAAGTACTGGTTTTCATAGTCGCCGAAGCCGGAACGCTTGCACAGGATGCCGCCGGCCGGGAACATCTCCGTCGGCTCGCCGACGACGAGCTCCATCTGCTCGGTGCCGTCCGAGCCGATGGACATACGGTAGAGGTTCACCGACTGCTCAAGGTTGCGCGCGAGGAAGCCGAAGTCCTGGCTGAACATGAGCTCCTCGAGCGGGATCTCCTCGTCGTTGTATTCGCCGATGTAGAGGTAGCCGTCATAGATGCACAGGTTGCAGGCCGCGGCGCGGGTGCGCGCCGGGTCGATGCCGAAGGTGTACTTCGCACCGTCGGCCTTGTCGCCGACGACCGGCGTCCACGTCCAGGCGTCGGGGTCGTTCCAGTCGCCGGAGCAGTCGCCGCGCACGATGGCGAACGAGCGCATATTGTCGCCCACGCGCGTGGCGGGCGTGCCGGTGCACATGGCGACGTAGAGGCTGCCGTTGTACTCGACGATCTCCCAGATGCCGCCGCCGTAGACACTGTCTTTGTAGTGCACGGCGGGGTAGTTATAGAGGTCGGACTGCGTAGCGATCTTCGTGAAGCCCTGCGACGGGTTGTCGCTGATGAGCAGGTAGCCGCCGTCGACGCCGACGTTGCTGATGACGAGCTTGCCGTCATAGACCGCCATGCCGCGGATGCCGGTGCAGACGCCGGCCTTATACGCCTGCGCGTATTCCTGCATGTTCGACAGGCCCTGATAGACGCACGTGATGCTGTCGTCGCTCGGATCGATCTCATAGATGCTCGGCAGGCCGCCGCGGCCGTTGGTGTTGACGCTGCCGCAGAAATAGAGCTTATCCTTGTAGCGGATGGCGTTGCGGAACAGCGGGGCGATGCCGTTGAGCGACTTGGACATGAGCAGGGTCATCTCGCCGGTGTGCACGTTGACCTTCACGAGCACGCCGCCGGAGTTGCCGCTGTCCTCCTGCCCATAGAAGAACGTGCCGTTGAAGATGGCGTTGAGCTCGGCGCGCATGGTCTCCTCGTCGAACTTGTGGCCCATGACGGTGTCCATCGCCGTGAGCGTCTGGCCCATGGCGGCGTAGCACGTGCCGACATAGACATAGTCGCCGTAGGCCATGGCGGCCCAGGCGTAGCTCTGGCCGCGGTCGCCCTGACCGTCGGCGCCGTCGGCCGTGCCGGTCACGGCCACCGTGCCGTTGCCGGTGTAATCGACCAGGCCGTCCGGCTGGCCGGGCGCGCTGTTCGGGTGCGAGATCTTGCCGAAGGTGTAGTCTCCGGCGTCGTAAGTGTAGGGGGTCTCGGACTGCGCGGTGTCCGCCGCCAGTGCCGGGACCATCAGGCTCATGACCATGGCTGCGATCAGCAGCAGGGTCAGAAGCTTGCGTGTTCTCTGCTTCATCGTTACGCTCCTTTCCAAATGTTACAAGATACTTGAAATTTCCAAAGCATTCTGTGACAATATTGTAACATTTTTGCGGGGAATGTCAATGCAATTTTTCCGTTTTTTTGTATCAAATGTGCGTATCCGTGCAAGCGTACTCCTTTTTTCTTCAATTAACCGCCTTTTATTTCCTGCTTTGTTGCAAAACTGTGAAGTGTGCACGCAGCAACAACAAAACCGGCGTCCAAAAAACAGGACGCCGGTTCGGTATCAGGCAGCAATGCACGCACGCGCGCTCCAGCCGTTTGCTCAAAGCTCCGGCATGGGCTCGTTCCAGACATTCAGTCTGCGGCAGAACCGTGCGATCATGACCGCCATCTGCTCGCGCGTGGCGCTGCTCTGCGGCTCAAGGCGCAGGCCGCCCGGGCCCGGAATGCCTTTGATCAGCCCCAGATCGCACGCCCAGTTCATGGCCGTGCGCGCATAGTAGGAGATTTGCTCACGATCCTGAAACGGGAAGAGCGCATCCCACATATAGGGGGTGTATCTGTCGAGCACCCGATCCGCAAACCTGGCCAGGAACACCGCGACCTGCTCGCGCGTGACGGGCGTGTCCGGTGCGAAGGTCGTCTCGCTCACGCCGGACGTCACGCCGGTCTGGTACGCCCAGAGCACCGCGGTCTTGTACCAGTCGGCCGTGAGATCGGTAAACGGCGTCTCGCCGCTGACCTCCGGCGCGCCCGCAAGCCGATAGAGGATCTGCACGAGCTGTGCGCGCGTGGTCAGCGTCTTCGGTTCAAACCGGCCGCCGCCGACACCGGCCATGAGCTCATAGTCGACGCAGTACTGGATGTCCTCATACGCCCAGCTGTTGGGGGCAACGTCGTCAAAGCGCTCGCTCACGGGCACCCGCGGGGCAAGCTTGGGGATCTCCTCGGTGCGCGTGGCATTGCAGCCGTAGGTCCTGCAGGTATAGGTGCGCACGCCGGTCGTGGTCTCCGTCGGCAGCGTCGTCACACGGCCGATGCCCCAGTAGTGGCCGCGGGCGGGGAGTGTCATTTCCTCCGTGTGACCGCAGCCGTCGTCGGTGCAGGTGCGGGTGCGCTTGCCCTCGGTCGTGCAGTTCGGGTCCGTGCCCGTCCAGGAACCGTAGTGGTGGATGGGCGCGTTGAAGTTCACGGTCACGCCCTCCGGCAGCGCGTTCTCGCCCTTGGTCAGCTGGGCCCACTCGGCCTCGGTTCCGCTGTAGTCGATGGCCGTGAGCGCGGTGCAGCCGGTGAAGGCGCCCGCGCCGATGCTCGTGACGCTCTTCGGGATGAGCACGCTCGTCAGCGCGGCGCAGCCGGCGAAAGCAAAGTCGCCGATCGTCTTCAGGCCGTCCGGCAGCTGAACGTCCGTCAGGCTCAGGCAGCTGGTGAAGGCCTGCGCCTCAATGGTGGTGAGGCTCGCCGGGAACGTGACCGCCGTCAGCCCCTGACAGTAACGGAACGCGCCCGTCTTGACGGTCTGCACCAAGTTGAGGATCTCATAAGCCGTGCACCTGTTCGGCGCGGCCAGCATCTGCCTGCCGTCTATGGAGATGAGGCCGCCGTTGTAGGTCCGGAGATACCGGCTGCCGATGGCCTCAAAGGAGACGAGGTTGACGCAGCGGGCCAGCACATTCTCGGCGACGCCGCGGATCTCATACCCGAGGTCAACGTGCGTGACGGCGGTCCAGTCGCCGTTCCAGCAGTCGGCCGTGGCAACGCCGCTGCCGTAGAAGGCGAGCGTTGTGCCGTCGCTTTCCAGCTCGGTTCTCACAGCGTCTGCCGCGAAGGCCGCCGGCACGAGCGCGAGCATCAGGCTCAGCACAAGCAGGATGCTCAGAAGTTTCTTTCTCATACCATTTCTCCTTTTTTCAACAAAGTGGGTATGAAAAAGAATACCATCCCCACCCCGGAAATGGCAAGCCTTTTTGCACAACTTTTTGCTTATTGTACAGGATTTTTTTGTGCAATGCAAGACCGGCGCTCCCAAATGGGAGCGCCGGTCTTGTAAAAAATATGCGTATGTGCTTATGCCTCGAGCTGCTGCGTGACCCATGTGATCTGCGCCTCGACGCTCGGCACGGACGTGCCGCCGTAAGACACGCGCCGCGTGACGCAGTTTTTGAGGTCGATGGCATCGTACACGCCGTCGTCAAAGAGGTCGCTGAAGGTGCGGAACGTCTCGAGCGGCAGCTTTTCGAGCACGGTATTGTGCGCGATGCAGTAGGCCACGAGCTGGCCGGAGACCTTGTACGCGCTGCGGAACGGCAGGCCCTTCGTGACGAGATAGTCCGCGAGGTCGGTCGCATTCAGGAAGCCCGTCTGCGCCGCGTGGAGCATCTTGTCGGCGCGCACGGTCATGGTCGCGAGCATCGGTGCCATGACGCGCAGGCACATCTTCACGGTGTCGACCGCGTCGAACACGGCCTCCTTGTCCTCCTGCATGTCTTTATTATACGCCAGCGGCAGGCCCTTGAGCGCCGTGAGCATGGCGATGAGGTCGCCGTAGACGCGGCCGGTCTTGCCGCGCACGAGCTCGGCCATGTCGGGGTTTTTCTTCTGCGGCATGATCGACGAGCCGGTCGTGTAGCTGTCCGAGAGCTGCACGAACTGAAACTCCCAGCTCGACCAGAGCACCAGCTCCTCGCTCAGGCGCGAGAGGTGCATCATCTCGATGGCGTAGGCATCGAGCAGCTCGACGCAGAAGTCCCGGTCGGACACGCCGTCGAGACTGTTGCGCGCCACGTCGTCAAAGCCGAGCTGCTTTGCTTCAAAGAACCGGTCGGTGTCATACGTCGTGCCGGCGAGCGCGCAGCAGCCGATGGGCGAGACATTCATGCGCCTGACGGCATCCTGCATCCGGTCGATATCGCGCAGGAGCATCATGGCATAGGCCATCAGGTGGTGGCCGAAGGTGATGGGCTGCGCGCGCTGCAGGTGCGTGTAGCCGGGCAGAATGTCGCCCTTGTGCGCCCCGGCCTGCTCGACGAGCGCCGCGAGCACGTCCTTTGTGAGCGCGATGATCTCGCTCGTTTCGTTGCGCAGGTACATGCGCAGGTCGAGCGCGACCTGATCGTTGCGCGAGCGGGCGGTGTGCAGCTTCTTGCCGAGGTCGCCGATGCGCGCGGTGAGCACCTGCTCGACGAACATATGGATGTCCTCGCACGCGGGGTCGAACGCGAGCGCGCCGCTGTCGAGATCGTCGAGGATGCCCTGCAGCGCGTCGATGATGGCATCGGCGTCCGCCTGGGGGAGGATGTGCTGCGCGCCGAGCATCGCCGCGTGCGCCATGCTGCCCGTGATGTCCTCGCGGTACATCCGGCTGTCGAAGCGGATGGAGGAGTTGAAATCGTCCGCGACCGGATCGGTCACGCCGGCCGTGCGGCCCGCCCACATTTTTGCCATGGTGATGGTCTCCCTTCGTGCGTTGTCTCCACAGAGAACCGCTTCGCTGGGTTCTCGTTTGAAAAAGCTTTTTTGACAGGCTGCCCCGCGCCGGGAGGCCCGGCGCGGGGAGAAAATCATTTCTATATATCTATTGTACCGCTTACATGCTCTTGCCGTCAACCTTTGCCTGCACGGCGATCGGCAGACCGTAGAGCTGGATGAACCCGGCGGCGTCCGCCTGGTTGTAGTCGCTCTCGCCGAAGGTGGCGATCTCCTCGGAGTACAGGGAGTACGGGCTCCAGACGCCGGCGTTGATCATGTTGCCCTTGTAGAGCTTGAGCCGCACCGTGCCGGTGACGTGCTCCTGCGTCTTGGTCACGAACGCGCTGAGCGCCTCGCGCAGCGGCGTGAACCACTGGCCGTTGTACACCAGTTCGCCGAAGGTCACGGCGAGCTTCTGCTTCTCGTGCATGGTCATCTTGTCGAGGCAGAGCGTCTCGAGCACGCTGTGCGCCTTGTAGAGGATCGTGCCGCCCGGCGTCTCATACACGCCGCGGCACTTCATGCCGACGAGCCGGTTCTCCACGATGTCCAGAATGCCGATGCCGTTGGCGCCGCCGATGGCGTTGAGCTTGAGGATGATGTCCTTGGCGCTCATCTTCTCGCCGTCGAGCGCGACGGGCTTGCCCTGCTCAAAGTCGAGCGTGACGTAGGTCGGGGCGTCCGGCGCGTCGATGGGGCTGACGCCCATCTCGAGGAAGCCCGGCTTCTCGTACTGCGGCTCGTTGCCCGGATCCTCGAGGTCGAGACCCTCGTGGCTCAGGTGCCAGAGGTTCTTGTCCTTGGAGTAGTTCGTCTCGCGGTTGATCTTCAGGGGCACGTTGTGCGCCTCGGCGTAGGCGATCTCTTCCTCACGCGACTTGATGTCCCACTCCCGCCACGGGGCGATGATGGGCATATCGGGCGCGAAGTGCTTGATGGCCAGCTCGAACCGGACCTGATCGTTGCCCTTGCCGGTGCAGCCGTGGGCGATGGCGTCAGCGCCCTCTTTCTGGGCGATCTCGACGAGGCCCTTGGCGATGCACGGCCGCGCGTGGCTCGTGCCGAGCAGGTACTCCTCGTACGCGGCGCCGGCCTGCATAGTCGGGATGATGTAATCGTCGACGTACTCGTCCGTCAGGTCGAGCACGTAGAGCTTCGACGCGCCGGTCTTGATGGCCTTCTCTTCGAGGCCGTCGAGCTCGCCGGCCTGGCCGACGTTGCCGGACACGGCGATGACTTCGCAGTTATTGTAGTTCTCCTTCAGCCAGGGGATGATGATGGACGTATCCAGACCGCCGGAGTAAGCAAGGACGACTTTTTTGATATCTTCTTTTTTCATAATGGTTGCCTCCATTGATTATTCATTCATAAGATGTGCATATTATTCACCTTTTTCGTGCAAATGTCAACCCTCTTTTTGAATAAAATTCACGCTAGAAACGCTTTTCTTTCGGTGATATGCACAAAAAGGCGGAATCTATGCGAAAAACGCCGCCGCTCCGGCATCCAGAGCGGCGGCAGAATATGCAGTTATGCACGCATTTTTGAATATTGATCTCAGGACAGCTCGCGGCGCAGCGCGTCGATCTCCTCGCTCCAGAGCGACCCCGCCGCGTCCGGCGGCCAGTGCAGCGCCTGCGCGCTGCTGCCGAGCGCGACGTGCTCCGGCAGCGCGGCCGGCCGCCGGAACAGGCAGCGCGTGAGCGCCGCCATGGCGCGCAGGATGTCGGCGTCCGCGGCCGCGTCGCCGAAGGCGGCGCGGGCCAGCCGCAGGATGCGCCGCGGGTGCGCGCCGCAGCGGACAAGATGGTAAAAGCAGAAGTCCGTCAGCGCGCACGAGACGCCCGCGCAGTCGGCGTCCGGCGCGGAGAGCGCGGCGCGCAGTTCGGTGCGCAGGGGCTCCTCGGCGCGCTCGGCCTCGGCCGCGATGAGCCAGCGCACGAGCGTGCGCGGCACGGCGGCATTGACGCCGTAGGCCTCCGGCGCGCACACGGCCTCGCCCAGCAGCAGCGCCGTGAAGTCGGGCGCGGCGAGCGGGAGCGCCGCGTGCGTGCGCGCGAGCCCCGCGCGGTCGGCGTTCGGCCGCACAGACACGCCCAGCGCCTTGCACAGGCGCAGCACGCGCGCCCGGTCGCCCCCCGGCTGCGTGACGGCGAGGACATCGTGCCGCGCGCGGCCGAGCAGATCCATCGTGCGCGCGCACACGAGCAGGGCGAGCACGCTGTCGAGATCGTCCGTCACGGGCAGCAGCGCCGCCCGGCTGCCGGTGTGCAGCAGGCGCTTGCGCAGCCCGTGCGCCTGGATGGAAAGCAGGAGCTCGGCGCGCTTGCGGCGCAGGGCTGCATCGTCCGGCACGAACGGGTGCGGCGACACCGCGCGGCTGAGCGCCGTCGGGCGCAGCGGCATGGAAAACGGCACGGCGCGCGCCCCCGCCCCCTCGGGCACGAAGGTCGTGTTGCGCCGGCGCTCGGCCGAGAGCGTCAGCAGGTCGAGCTCCGTCACGAGCAGGCCGGGCTCGGGCGCGAACGGCGCGTGCTCGGCGAGGATGTCCCCGTTTTCCGCGATGAGGTGGTGCGCGGAAAAGACGGCGCGCGCGCTCGACTCGTCCGGCCCGGCGTTGGCATAGACATAGCCGCAGAGGCCGCGCGCGCTGGCCGCGCGCAGCAGCGTGCGGCGGCGGGCGGGCTTGCCGGCCGCCTCGGGCGAGGCCGAGCAGTTTGCGATCACGGTCGCCCCGGCGAGGCACAGCCGCACCGACGGCGGCACCGGCGCCCACACGTCCTCGCACAGCTCCACGCCGAGGCGAAACGCCGGCATCTGCGCGCAGGCAAACACCAGCCCCGTGCCGAACGGCACGTCCGCCCCACCGACGGGCACGCTGCCCGGCCCATGGTACGCCGCCGCGGAGGCAAAGCAGCGCTTTTCCGCGAACACGTCGTAGTTCGGCAGCCACGTCTTCGGCACGACGCCGAGGATGCGCCCGCGGTGCAGCACGGCCGCGCAGTTGTAGAGCTTGCCCCCGGCGCGCAGCGGCACACCGAGCACGACGACGGGGTCGCAGTTTTGCGTGTGCGCGCAGATGTTCAGCAGCGCTTCTTCGGCCGCATCGAGCAGCAGCGCGGACAAAAACAAGTCGCCGCACGTGTAGCCGGTCACGCACAGCTCCGGCAGCACGAGCAGCGCGGCACGCGCCCGGTGCGCCTGGTCGATGCGCGCGCAGACCGCCGCCGCGTTGCGCCTGGGGTCTGCCACGGCCACGGGGATGGACGCCGCTGCCGCGCGCAGGAAACCGTCTTGCATGGTCATTCCTCCCTTTTGGGTCAGTATGCCCAAAAAGCGCGCAAAAAGCCCCGCGCCCACTTTTCAAGCGCCCCGCCGCGCGGTATAATACAATATAATATGTGTGCCGGTGACGGACACGACACCACACGATCATCATCCCGCAAGGAGGTTTTCCATATGACCGACCAGACGCTTACGACCGGGCGCTCCCTTTCCGAATTCACCGCGCAGCTCGCCTCCGCGCAGCCCGCACCGGGCGGCGGGGGCGCGGCCGCGCTCGCCGGGGCGCTGGCGGCGAGCCTGGCCGCGATGGCCGCGAACGTGACGGCAGCCAACCCCCGCTACGCCGACCGGCACGACGCGCTCGCCACGCTGGCCGCCAGCTGCGACGCGCAGCGCACGACGCTGCTCGCGCTCATCGACGCGGACGCGGCGGGCTTTCTGCCGCTGCAGCGGGCCTACGCCATCCCGAAGGACGACCCCACGCGCGCCGCCCGGCTCGCGGACGCGGCGCACACGGCGTGCCTTGCCCCGCTGGCCATGCTGGAGCACTGCGAGCAGGTGGCGCTGCTGCTGCCCGCCGCGCTGAGCACGGCCAGCCCCCTCCTGCGCTCGGACGTCGGGTGCGCGGCGGTGCTGTGCAGCGCGGCGGCGGAGGCGGCGGAACTGAACGTGCTGGTCAACACCGGCCTGCTCGCGCCGGACGACCGCGCCGCGACCGAGGCGCGCGCCGCGCGCCTGCGCGCGACCGTGGTGCAGTGCTGCGCGCAGACCGCGGACGCGGTGCGCGCCGCGCTGCGCGGGGAGGGCTGAACCATGCCGAACACCCTGACCGGAACAGAGGCCGCCGCGGCGATCTATGCGCAGGTGCGAGCGCGCGCGGCGCGGCTCACAGAGCCGCCCTGCCTCGCGGCCGTGTCCGTCGGCGCGCAGCCGGACGACCGGGCCTATCTGCGCAGCATCGCACTCTCGGCGGCCGGCTGCGGCGTCACCGTGCGCCCCGTGCCCCTGCCGGCGGACTGCGCGCCCGAAACACTGACCGACACCCTGCGCACCCTGAGCGCGGACGACGGCGTGCACGGCGTGCTGCTGCTGCGGCCGCTGCCGGCGGCGCTGCGCGCGCAGGAGATCCTCGACGCGCTCGATGCGCGCAAGGACGTAGACGGCATGACGACATGGTCGCTCGGCGCGCTCGTGACCGGGGCGACGGGCTTCGCCCCCTGCACGGCCGAGGCGTGCAGGGAACTGCTGCGCGCGCACAGCATCGACCCCGCGGGCCGGCGCGTGACCGTCGTGGGCCGGAGCCTCGTGATCGGCCGGCCGGCCGCGCTGCTGCTCACACGCGCGGACGCGACCGTGACGCTCTGCCACCGGAAAACGCCCGACCTCGCCGCCCGCTGCCGGGCCGCCGACATTCTGCTGGCCGCGGCGGGCGCGCCTGGGCTCATCACGCCGGAGTGCGTGCGCCCAGGGCAGATCGTGCTCGACGCGGGCGCGACCGCGCTGCCGGACGGCACGCTGCGCGGCGACGTGACGCCCGCTGCCGCCGCCATCGCCGCCTGCACGCCCGTGCCCGGCGGCATCGGCAGCGTGACGACCGCGCTGCTGCTGCGGCATACTGTGCAGGCTGCCGAAAAATCCCACCATTTTTAAGCAAATATTCACAAACTGTTGTTCCATTCCACCGCGCAAGACGCTATAATATTGGGTATTATCATTTTGGAGGCAGACCTTTGGCCAATCTGATCGAAAAAATCAAAGACAAGCGCGCGCCCGCGCCCGAGACACCGGAGCGGCGGGACGTGCCCGTCGCGCACCCCGACCCGCAGCAGGGCCTGACGAGCGCGCAGGTGCGCGAGCGCGCGGACGCCGGCTGGACGAACGCGCCCGTCGATCCGCCGGGCAAGACGGTCAAGCAGATCGTCCTGAGCAATATCTTTACCTATTTTAATATGCTGTTTTTCCTGCTGGCGCTGTGCGTGATCGCGGTGCAGCAGTGGCTGAACCTGACGTTCATGGGCGTCATCATCGTCAACACCGCCATCGGCATCATTCAGGAGATCCGCTCGAAGAAAACGCTCGACAAGCTGAGCATCCTCGCATCGCCCAAGGCCGTCGCCGTGCGCGACGGCAGGCGCGTGACCGTCGACACCGCGCAGCTCGTGCGCGACGATATCGTCGTCTTCGCCGCCGGCAACCAGATCTATGCCGACGCCGTCGTCGCGCAAGATAGCTGCTACGTCAACGAGGCGCTCATCACGGGCGAGTCGGACGAAATTAAGAAAAACCCCGGCGACAAGCTCCTGTCGGGCAGCTTCGTCGTCAGCGGCATGTGCCGCGCGCAGCTGACGGACGTCGGCGCGGACTCCTACGTCTCGCGCCTGACGCAGGAGGCCAAGCGCGCCAAGAAGCCGCAGCAGTCGGAGATGATGCGCTCGCTGCAAAACCTCGTCAAGTGGATCGGCATCCTCGTCATCCCGCTCGGCGTGGTGATGTTCGTCAAGGAATACGTGTGGCTCGGCCGCGCCGTGCCCATCGCCGTGACGAGCACGGTCGGCTCGATCATCGGCATGATCCCAGAGGGGCTGTATCTGCTCACCAGCCTCGCGCTCGTGGCCGGCGTCGTGCGTCTGGCCCAGCGCAAGACCCTCGTGCACGAGCTCGGCTGCATCGAGACGCTCGCGCGCGTGGACACGCTGTGCGTGGACAAGACCGGCACGGTGACGGAAAACAAGATGATCGTCGAGGACGTCTGCCCCCTGTGCGACGACCGCTTCACGCTCGAGGACATCCGCATGATCATGGCCGACTACGTCTACGCCATGCAGGCCGACAACGACACGATGGCCGCGCTGCGGCGCTACTTCACGGGCGAAAAGACGCAGGACGCGACGGCGACGCTGCCGTTCTCGTCGGCGAAGAAATACGGCGGCGTGTCGTTCCACACCGAGGAGACGTACCTGCTCGGCGCGCCGGACGTGCTGCTCGCCGGGCGCGAGAACCCGTATCAGGAGCAGATCGAGGGCTACTCCGCCAAGGGCTGCCGCGTGCTGCTGCTGGGCATGTATGACGGCGCGCTCACGGACGAGACGCTCAGCGCCGGCTTTCTGCCCATCGCGCTGATCCTGCTCTCAAACAAGATCCGCGCCGAGGCGCCGGAGACGTTCGGCTACTTTGCCAGCCAGGGCGTGGCCGTGAAGGTCATCTCCGGCGACAACGCGCGCACGGTGTCCGAGGTGGCCAAGCGCGCCGGCATCGAAAACGCCGACCGCTTCGTCGACGCGCGCACGCTCACGACCGAGGAGGCCATCCGCGACGCGGCGGGCAAGTACACGGTCTTCGGCCGCGTGACCCCCGCGCAGAAGCGCAGCCTCGTGCAGGCGCTCAAGGCCGACGGCCACACCGTGGCCATGACGGGCGACGGCGTCAACGACGTGCTCGCGCTTAAGGAGGCCGACTGCTCCATCGCCATGGCCTCGGGCAGCGACGTGGCGTGTCAGGTGTCGCACATCGTGCTGCTCGACTCGAACTTTGCCTCCATGCCGTCGGTCGTGGCGGAGGGCCGCCGCGTCATCAACAACATCGAGCGCAGCGCGTCGCTGTATCTGGTCAAGAACATTTTCTCGTTCTGCCTCGCGTTTTTCACGCTCTTTGCCACGCTGCCGTACCCGTTCAGCCCCGCGCAGCTCACGCTCGTGAGCGCCGTGACCATCGGCATCCCGTCGTTCATCCTCGCCATGGAGCCGAACGAGAGCCTCGTCAAGGGAAAATTCCTGCGCAACGTGCTCTTCCGCGCGCTGCCGGCCGCGATGACGGATCTGGCGATGGTCGTGGGCATTCTGCTGTTTTATATCGCCTTCCAGCTCGACGACACGGCCATGATCACGATCTGCACCGGCGTCATGGGCATTGTCGGCCTCATGATGGTGCACCGCACGTGCCAGCCGTACAACACCATCCGCAAGGTGATGATCGTCGTGCTCGGCGTGCTGTTCGTGATCGCGTATTTCGGCTTCCCGACGCTCTTCAGCCTGCAGAAGCTCAATCTGCAGAGCGCGCTCATCCTCATCGTGTTCGGCCTGCTGTCGTGGCCGGTGATGAAGGCGTTCTGCCGCCTGAACGACCATATGCGCACCCGGTTCGAGGCGTGGCGCGCGGGCAAGACCGCGAAGGCCGCGTGAGGAAGGCTGCACGGTGGCCGCAGGCGCATAGGAACGGCTGCGAAAAGGCAGCCGCGCAGGATAGCCAGCGAAAAGGCAGCCGCACAGGAAAGCCAGCGAAAAGGCCGCCGCGCCTGCGCGGCTGCTGTCACAAAACTCCGCCCAGCATCGGTTCGATGCGGGGCGGAGTTTTTCGTCTCCATTTTGCGGAGGGCAGCGCCGGAAAGGCGCGCGTCGGACGCGCAGCGCATGACCGAAGTCGCCGCGGCGGATGAGGTGGACGTGGGATGCGCGCTGCATGACCGGCGGTGCGGGCGATGCCGAAGTCCGTCTCTGGCCGCCGCCTGCGTGATCCCCTGTTTCCAGTTTAGTATGCTTTTGCATAACTTGTCAAGCATTTTTTCTCTCGGAAAGAAAGCCAGCCAGCGCGCCCTGCGCTGCACCCGCGTCCCGCACCGCACGGCCGCCACAACGCGCCAGCCAAAAGCGTCCACCACACCCGCACCGGCCGAAAGCGCGCGCCAGACTGGGCCCGACCAAAAGCCCCTGCCGCGCCCGCACATCCCCCCTGTCGGCACTGCCCCATGCTCCGCCGCACCTGCGCCCGCCCGCAGCGGCCTGAACGCCTTGAAACAAGTTTTCCACAATCTTTCCACATTTTCGCCGGTTTCCCACAGCGGCTTTCTTTCCCCCTGGCTTTCTTTGAGAGAGACAGGGTAAGATATGCTTTGCCATATGTTCCTGCTGTAAGGTAAGACGCAGTATGGTACGGTACTGTACGGTACGGTTGGGTACGGTGCCGCGAGACGTCCGCGTGACGGCACCCGCGACAGCGCCGCCCCGCCGCCCGCCATGCGCACCCCCGCGCGCCCTCTGCCGTCATGCGTGCAAACCCTTGCGGCCGCAGACTTTTTCGTTCGCACGTCAGGCGTTATGTAAACCACTCATCGCCGCCCGTGTCGAATCCGCGCGGATGCACGATTTCATGTCGACAAAAGGGCCTCAAAATGTTTCTTAGCGGTTTCTTAGCGCGCTCTTGGCACGTTCTTAGCGCGCTTTTCCCGCGCTTTCCGCGCGAAGAAAACGACATTCTGTCGTCTGCCGCGCGCGCAAAAAGGGCCGCCCTTTCGGGTGGCCCTTCGCACGTTTTTTCTCTTTCCCCGCCCGCGTCACGCCGGGTTGACGTGCACGGTGCAGTGCTTGACGTCCGGGTAGTCGCGCTCGAGCTCGTGGTGCACGGCCTCGGCGATGACGTGCGCGTCCCGCAGCGGCAGCGCGCCGTCGACCGCGATCTCGGCATCGACATACGTTCGGCTGCCGAACAGCCGCGTCTTGATATCGTCCACGCGCACGACGCCGGGGGTGCGCTGCATCGTCTCGCGCATGGCGGCAACGGTGTCCGGGTCGCACGCCCGGTCGACGAGCCGGTCGATGCTCTCGTGGAAGATGCCGTAGGCCACCTTGAAGATGAACAGGCAGATGACGATCGACGCGATGGGGTCGAGGATGGGCACGCCGAGCCGCGCGCCGAGCACGCCCGCAAAGCTGCCGATGGACGACAGCGCGTCGGACCGGTGGTGCCACGCCTCGGCCTTGAGCGACACGGAGCGGATGCGTTTGGCCGCCGCGATCGTGTACCAGTACAGCCCCTCTTTCACGCCGATGGACACGACCGCCGCGATGAGCGCGAGCACGCCGGGGGCAGCCAGCGTCTCGCCGCGGACGATCTTCATCACGCCCGCGTAGCCGATGGCTGCGCCGACGAGCACGAGGATGTTGCCCAGCAGGATGGACGCGATGCACTCGAGCTTTTCGTGCCCGTAGGGGTGGCTGGCGTCGGCCGCCTTGTGGGAAAAGACCGCGCCGATCATCACGATCAGCGAACCGAGAATGTCGGACGCCGAGTGCACGGCATCGGCCACTATGGCCGACGAGTGCGCCACGATGCCGGCGACGAGCTTGAACACCGTCAGGGCCGCGTTGCACACGATACCGACGGTGGACACCTGCATGGTCACGCGCTTGGCGTCATCGGGCGCGGTGGAAGTGCGTGTACGCATAAAAAGACTCCTTTCGCACAAAAAAAGCGCCTGTGGGGCATATGAGTCCCACAGACGCGGTGATATCCTGTCTGCTGCGGCGCGGACGCCGCCCGGCCTTTCGGCCTGCCATTAGGAGGGAGTATAGCACGTGCGCGGCCGGCCGTCAAGCGGTATTTTCGGTTTTTTCACCGGCGCAGCCAGTGCACGCCGGCGCGGTGGAGCTTCGTGCCGAGGATGAGCGCGATCTGCACCGGGACGCCGACAAAGAACACGGCCCAGATGTTATACTGCAGGTACTGAAAATAAAACGCCGTGATCGTGCTCCACACGAACAGGGACGAAAACACGCACTGCAGCGTCGTCTCCCCCTCCCAGTGGCGGGAGAAGAGGAACGCCACGGCGAACGACACCGGCACCGCCCACACGAACGCCATCCAGTACATCTTGCCGATGCTGAACTGCGAATACAAAAACACGACGACCGCGACGACCCACACCATCGTCACCCACATGGCGGCGATGAGCACCTTCGACATGAGGTAGGCGTCGTGCTGCTTTTCGCCGCCGGACTCCGTCGCTGCGGCGTATGCGGCCGCCACGCCGCCGTCCGTCAGCAGATCGTCCACGCGCAGACCGTAAAGGTCGGCGATGGTCTTGAGCATCACGACGTCGGGCAGGGAATCGCCCCGCTCCCACTTGGACACGGCCTTGTCGGAGTAATTGAACTGCGCGGCAAACTCGGCCTGGGTCAGGTTTTCTTCTTTTCTCAGCTCGGCAAGGTTGGCGGCGAGCGCGCCTCTCACATCATCCATGCTATGAGTATACCACGCCGGGCGTTCGGCCGCAAGAGCCACGTTCCACCTAAATCCTGTCATTCTCCCGCTGGTAGAATCGCCTTCTCCCAACGTTTCTACCGCTCGCGCGCGCGGAGGATGCATTTGAAAAGTCCCTGCCGTATAATGAAGTCATGAAGAAATGTGATTTTCCTGACGATATGCACGTCAGGCATCACCTGCAAGGGAGACGGATATCATGAGCAAACAGACTTTCCATCTGCCGACCTGGCGGCGCAAGCCGACGGCGGACGAGGCCGCGCCGGACATTGCCGACAGCGAGCTGGTGCCCTCGGAGAGCGCCGCGCGCCCGACACGCCGCAAGCACGGCAAGCGCACCTATGTCATCGGCGGCGCGCTGCTGGCGCTGGCGATCGCGGCGGCGATCATCATTCCCGGCGCGGCCGGCGTCGGCGACGATGACGGCGCCGGCGGCGCGAGCACAACGCTCACCCGCCCGGACGGCGACCCCTCCGGCCAGACCGCAGAGGACAATATCTACATTACGACCGGCGTCATGGATCAGGAGACCTACCGCTCCGAGACGACCGGCGAGACGAAGGCAAAGGTCGGCTTCATCGACTACAACCAGGCCGTGCACAACGTGCGCGTCGTCACGAGCGACAGCGTCTTTACCGAGGCCATCAGCACGAGCATGTTCGTCAAGCTCGGCGAGCAGAAGTACTTCAAGGACGGAGCGATCCTCGTGCGCAAGGCCGATTCCATCAGCGGCGACACCGCCACCTGGAGCGACCAGATCGTGGCCATCTCGCAGCAGGACTATGAGGACGCCTACGGGCAGGACCCGCGCAACCTCAGCAACTACGTCATCAGCCGCGACACGGTGCTCAACCCCACCATGACCGCCAACGACGACGGCACCTACACCCTCACCTTCGACCTCGAGCCGTCCGGCGCGAGCGCGTATTACCGCCACCAGGTGCGCACCTACAGCGGCGCGTCGAAAAGCCCCGAATTTTCGGCCGTGCACATGGTCTGGACCATTGACGCCAACTGGGATCTGCTGCAGATGGACACCGTGGAGAGCTACGCCGTGTCCATGTCCGGCCTCGGCAGCCTCAACTGCACGAGCACGCTCACCGAGGTGTTCTCGGACTTCGGCGCCGTGACCGACGACCAGACCGAGTTCCAGCACTACCTCGAGACGGAATATGACCCCAACAACCTCGGCAAGCTCTCCGACGGCGGGCAGGACACGCAGGCCATCGTGCGCGACTTCTTCCGCCGCACGCCGAACTACAGCCTCACCGTCACGGCCAACGGCCAGTCCTACGGCCTGACGGCGCACGTGGACATTGACCAGACCACCTTCCAGGTGCGCGGCAACGTCGCAGGCGTCGACCTCTTCGCCGCCTACAGCAACGAGCGCGTGTACGTCGCCTTCGGCAGCCAGAAGATCGTCCTGCGCGCGTCCGACACGATCGACGCGGCGCGCACGGTCGCGGGCTACCTCGGCGTGCAGATCCCGAACATCTCGCTCGACGCGGCCGGCATGACCGCGCTGACGAAAAACGTCGCCATGCAGCAGACCGACACCGGCATGACCATCCGGCTCAACGACCCTATGATCTCCGGCACCGTCCTGCTCACCGACCCGGACGCCCTGCGCCTGACGCGCGCGGACGTGGCGCTCAACTTCGGCGGCGCGCGCATGCACGTCACCGCCACGCCGTACTACGGCGGCTTCCAGGTGCAGTCGCTCAGCGGCTACACCGACCTGACCGGCGCGCTGAGCCTCGTGAGCCCCCTCATGGACGCGGCGACCGCCAAAACCGCGACCTTCAACGTCGCGCTCAGCGGGCCGCTGAGCCTCTCGGGCACGGCCACCGTGACCCGCACCTCCGGCGGCTATGACGCCGCGCTCACCACCACGGTCGACGGCGTGACCGTCACGGCCGAGTACATCGGCAGCACGGTGTACGTCTCGGCCGGGAACATCCACGTCAGCGGCACGGGCAGCGAGATCAAAGACCTCGTCGCCTGGGCGGGAAAGCTCGCCGGCGCGGGCGACGCCGCTGCCGCCGGCAATGCCTACGCGCAGTTTTTCCGCGAGCTCACGCCGCAGTCCGCCGTGAACAGCATCCAGGACCTCGCGTGGTCGAATAACGCGCTGCACGCGCAGCTCAACATCGCGGGCAACGCCGTCTCCGCCGCGCTCTCGGCCAACAGCGTGACCGTCACGGCCTCGGGCTGGACGGTGCGCGTGACGATCACCGGCACGTCCGGCTCCGCCACCACGCTGCATCCCACGAACGGCAATTATGTCACCCTCTCGCAGCTGCAGCCCTTCGCCCCCGTGCTCGAGCGCTATGTCGGCGCGCAGGCCATGGGCATGGACGCGACCGTGTCCGTCAACGGCTACAGCCTCGATACCGACGTCGTGCTCTCGCTCGGCAAGCCCGTCGCAGCGCGCGCCGTGTCGCAGATCCTCGGCCGCGACCTGACCGTCACGTTCTGGAACGACCGCGTCTATATCGACTACGGCTGGCACCATGTCGAGGCGTCCATGAACTCGCTCGAGCGGGCGCTCTACGCCGTGCTCACCATCACGCCGGGCATTGACCGCCAGACCGTGCAGAACACCATCGAGGCCTATACCTACTTCTTCGAGCACCTGTCGTTTGCGAATGTCGTCGGTGCGATCTCCGCGTTCGGCTATGCCGACGGGGCGCTGAACATCACGGCGAACATCGCGGCGTCGCCGCTGTACATCTCGCTCACGCCGAGCCAGATCACGCTGCGCACGCAGGTCGATTCGGCCACCCTCGCCGTCACGGCCACGCCGGGCAGCGCCTACGCCTCCGCGCCGGATCTGACACCGCAGGGCGGCAGCTACCGCAATCTCGATGATTTCCTCGCCCTGTTCGGCTGAGCAGGCGCAGCGCACAAAGCTTTGCCCCCGCAAGTCTCCCCCGCAAAGTTTTCCCCCAATCGCACAGCAAGCCCCCGGACATTTCGTCCGGGGGCTTTGCTGTAGTCGGGCGGCACAGCCCGCCGCCGAAGCCGCGGGGGCAAGGCCCGCCTCGAATAAAATCCATGCAGAAAGCCCTCGGACATTTCGTCCGGGGGCTTCCCCTGCGCTTCATCCGAAACCCGCCGCGCAGCAGGTCACGCACAGCTGCGGGGGAGCTCGAGGGGGCAAGGCCCGCCTCGAATGAGATCCATGCAGAAAGCCCTCGAACCAAACCGGTCCGGGGGCTTTCTGCATCCTCTTTTTCTCCTGCTGCGCATTCAGTGCACGCTCGCCTGCTTTTGCCGCAGGCTCAGGCAGTCGGCGATCATGGCGATGAACTCCGAATTCGTCGGCTTGCCCTTGATGTTCGAGACCGTGTAGCCGAAAAACTTCTGCAGCGTCTCGATATCGCCGCGATCCCACGCGACCTCGATCGCGTGCCGGATGGCGCGCTCGACGCGCGAGGGCGTCGTGTTGAACTTGCGCGCGACCTCGGGATAGAGCACCTTCGTCACGGAGTTGATGATGTCCATGTCGTCGATGGTCAGCAAGATCGCCTCGCGCAGGTACTGGTAGCCCTTGATGTGCGCGGGCACGCCGATCTCGTGGATGACGTCGGTGACGACGCTCTCGAGCGAGGGCTCGGGCTCTGCCGCGGCGAGCTGCGTGCCCGCGCCGCCGGTGCGCTGGCGCGGCCGGGCCGTCTGGCGGATGCGCTGCACGAGCAGCGGCGGGTCAAACGGCTTTTGCATAAAGTACGTCGTGCCGAGTTCCGCACACTCCATCAGCACCTGATCGTTGCAGATCGCGGAGGTGACGATCACGCGCGACGATGCATTTTTCGCCCGCAGATGCGTCAGCAGGGACAGGCCGTCCAGATTCGGCAGCACGAGGTCGAGCACCACGACGTCGGGCTGGAATTTGGTGATGAGTTCTTCCGCGCGCAGCCCATTGTCCGTCTGGGCGACCAGTTCCATATCCGTCTCCTGGCCGATCGCCTTGGAATAGGCCGCGCGGTACTGTTCGCCGGGATCAGCCAGCAGAACACTGATTTTCGTTTCCATAACATTCTCCTCCGCAAAAATTCAGGCTTGCGGTCAGCTCTCTGCCAAATCGCTCGTTTCCCCTGTCTTGCGAGGATATTTTACCATATCTGGAATGCGAGAACAATGTGATTTTTGGCGAATTGCTCTAGTTTTATGTTGACATAATCCGATCATAACCGTCGAAAGGTACAATTTTTCGAAGCAAACCGCAATATCTCGCCTGCGTTCGACAGACAGAATGTGTCGAATGCATATATGTGTTATGTAAACCAATATTCCGACACGTGTCTTGCCACCGCGACAGCAGCCGACCCGCTGCGCACGGCAAAGCCCGAAAACCGCCGCTTCGGCCGGCGCACGACCGGCGGCACCGCCTGCACGCAGCAAAAAGCGGAAGGGACGGCTGCCCCTTCCGCTTCATACTGTATTTTGTATCTGCGCCGCGCGCTCAGTCCCGGTCGTCCTCGCGGTGGCCGCGGGCATCCGCGCGCTCGGTATGGCGCTGCGCACGCTCGTCCGCATGGTCGGCATGGCGCTGCGCTTTTTCTGCCAGATGATCGGCCTGCCGCTGCGCGCGCTCCGCCGCGTGCTGCGCGTGGCGCTGGGCCTTCTCGGCCGCGTGCTGCGCCTTGCGGGCCAGCTCCGCCGCCTGCCGCTGCTCGCGCGCCACCTGCTTCTCCGCCTGACGGCGCAGGCGCGCCTCGAGCTGCTGCTCATGGCGCAGCTGCTGCTCGGTGGCGTGCTGCTCGTGCCGCTCCTGATGCGCGGCCATGTGCTGTTCGTGCCGCTCGGACAGCTCCGCCTGATGCTGGGCGCGGCGAGCGCTGCGTTCGGCGCGCTCGTGCTCGATGCGCGCGTGCAGCTGCGTCCGGCGGGCCTCGATGCGCGCCGCGCTCGTGGGATGATTTGCGCGGAAATCGTGGTCGAAGTGGTCGCGCCGCTCGCGCACGTGCTCGACGAACTCGGGGTGCTCCTGCTCGACGCGGTCGATGAGGCTGTCGCGCTCGACCTCGAGGTCGGTAAACACATCGTCCTCGGAGTTGCCGAGCAGCGCGGCCAGCTCGTCCGTGTAGCCCTCGAGGTGCAGCAGCACCTCGTCGGTGTCGATGCTGCCGAAGTGAAAGTCCTCGTTGAGGAAATGCTCGAGCATCGTGCGGCGCGCGTCCTTGTCCTCTGTTGTGCGCATGCGCGCGAGCAGGAGCTGCACGTTGCGCTCGATCTGCACCTCGGCGTCCGCGCCGTAGAGCCACTCGAGCTCCTGCAGCTGGCGGATATCGTCCATGTTGTCGGGGATGCGCTGCTGCGCCCCGCCGATGTCGACGGCCGCGTCGGCATCGCGCAGCGCGCCCTGGATCGTGCGGCGCACCGCGCCGGATTCGATCAGCTCCCCGGCCTCGAAGTGCCGCAGCTGGTCGTTGACCTCGCCGATGTGCTCGGTCAGGTAAAAGCGCACGCCCTGCGCGCGCAGCTTGCGGTTGAGCACGACGAGCCGGTCGCACGCCGTGATGTCCACGCTCACGATGGCGCTGCCGTCGACGATGACGGCCTGCGTATCAGGCTGCACCGCGCCCTCAATATCCTCCTGAAAGCGGCGGATGTTGGCGAAAAACAGGCTGCCGCTGAAGCGGTAGAGCACGATGTGCGGCAGCGCCTGCACGCCGCTGACGCGGTCGATCGGGAAAAACCCGGCCTTGCCCGGCAGCGTGCCGAGGAAGGTGCGCTGGGGCGCTGCCGCGCGCATGAGCACATCGATGAACGACAGCACCATGCCCACGAGCACGCCCTTGATCGCGCCGAGCAGCAGCACGCCGAAAAACGCCCCGGTGAAGATGCCGAGCTCCACGCGGTTAACGCGCCAGAGCCGCCGCGCGATGCCGAACTCCGTCGCCCCGATGAGCGCGTTGACGACGATGGCCGTCAGCACCGGCACGGGCAGAAAGCGGATGAGCGGCGTGGCAACGAGCAGCACGACGAGCATGGTCACGCTCGCCATGACGGACACGAGCTGCGTTCTGCCGCCGTTGCGCTCGTTGACGGCCGTGCGCGACACGCTGCCCGACACGACGCAGCAGCCGACGAGCCCGGCGGCGACGTTGCCCACGGCATACGTCACGATCTCGCGGCGGCCGTTGAGGCGGTAGCCGTTTTTCTGCGCCGTGCCGGACGAGGCCAGCAGCGTCTCGGCCAGAATGACGGCCGCGACCGGCAGCGTCGCCACGAGCGCCTGCGTAAACGGCAGCGCGGTGAGGTCCGGCAGCACGACCTTCGGCAGGCCGCGCGGCACGGCGGCCAGCAGCGCCACGCCCCAGTCGTCCAGCGGGGCGAACGCGCCGAGCAGCCCGCCGGCCACCATCATCACGAGCACCCACGGCACCTTCGGCCACTTGCGCGGCGCGATGAGCAGGATCGCCAGCGTCCCGAAGCCGAGGGCGGCGGTGGGCCAGTTGATGACTTTCGCTGCGTCAAAAACGTGCCCCAGCAGCTCGAACAGCTCGCCCGTGCCGGTCGCGGAGCCGAGCAATTTTGGCACCTGCATGAGGATGATCTCGCAGCAGACGCCGCTGATGAACCCGCCCATGACGGGCTCGGAGATGTAATCGACGGCCTTGTCCGCGTGCACGAGTGCGAACACGGCCAGCCACAGCGCGACGTACAGCGTCAGCACCGGCACGATGCGCATGGCCTCCGCGCCACCGGGCGTGACGCCGAGCGACGCGAGCACCGCGCCGATCATGGCGGCCGGCGCGGCGTCGACGCCGAAGATGAACTCCCGCGTCGTGCTGAGCATCGCAAACAGCAGAATCGGCACCAGCGACCCGTACAGCCCGTAGACCGGCGGCAGGCCGGCCAGTTGAGCATAGCCCATCGAGATCGGGATGGACAGCAGCGCGATGAGCGCGCCGGAGAACAGATCCGGCCCGAGCTGCGCCCGGTCGTACCCATGCAGGGAGGCGAACAGCGGCTGGGAAAGCGCTTTCATAGTATCACCTGGTTTTAATATAGAGTTCCCGCTCAGGCGAGCAGGGGGTCAAGCCCGGCGCCGAGCCGGGCGTTGCGTTTCGCCTTCGGCCGGTCGATGACCCGGCCGCGCGCGACAGGGTTTCCGAGGATGCGGCGCACGAGCTTTTCGTTGTCGCGCTGCTTTTTCTGGATCTTGCCGCTGCCGGCCAGATGCACATGCATGTTGATGAGTCCGGGCAGCAGATAGCGCCCGCGCAGGTCGATGCGTGTGTACCCCGCCGGGGCAGTGCCGGCCGGCACGATATCCGTGATCGTCTCGCCGTCCGTGAGCACGCACAGTCCGGGCTGTACGCACATATCCTTCGTGCCGTCGAGAAGGTTTGCGTTGTCAAATGCGTATTTCATGCTGCGCCTCTCTTTCCGCGGCCCGGCCACACCGGGCAAAATGAATAAAAACAGAATATCACATTTGGCAAATATGTCAAGCCGTGCGGCACGTCCGTCCCACACCCCTTGGCTTCCTTGTGTAAAGGGCGCTGGCAGCCGTCAGGCTGACTGAGGGATTGACACGTTGATTCCTGCGCTGGCTTCGTATCTGCACCCCCTCCGTCGCGGCACAAAGCGCCGCGCCGCCGGTCACGCCCCGCGCAGCAAAGCGCGCCGGGCACTGCCCGGCGCGCCCGCACGCATCCAGAATGTGTTGTCTTACGCTGCCTTGTCCTGCGCCGCCGACGCCGCGAGCATGTCGTCGATGCTCACGCCGTAGCCCTTGGCGGGGTCTGCGAGCAGCACGTGCGTCACCGCGCCGATGAGCTTGCCGTCCTGCAAAATGGGGCTGCCGCTCATGCCCTGCACGATGCCGCCGGTCGCGGCCAGCAGGTCCGGGTCGGTGACGGTGATGAGAAAGCGCGTGCACCCGCCGTCATGATACACCCGGCTGATGTCCACCGTGTACGCCCGCACGTCCTCGCCCGCGACCGTGGACAGGATGGTCGCGCCGCCGGTTTTCACCGCGTCGGCGGATGCCGTCTCGACCGCGTCCCCGGCCGGCGGCGCGTCCAGCGTGCCGAAAATGCCAAACAGGCAGTTGCGCTCGATGCCGCCGATGCGGTCGCCGGGATCGAAGCTGCCGACGAGCTCCCCGGCCGTGCCGTGGCCGCCGGGGCGCGCGTCCGCGATGACGGCCGAGAGCACGCTGCCGTCGCGCAGCGGCATGAGCACGCCGCTCGCCTCGTCCGAGATGCCGTGGCCGAGCGCGCCGTAGCGCCCCGTGGCCGGGTCATAGTACGTGAGCGTGCCGACGCCCGTCACCCCGTCGCGCAGCCAGAGGCCAAGCTGCCGCGTGCCGTCGGCCGTGACGGCGGGCGTGACCGTCGCCGTGACCTCCGCGCCCCTGCGCAGCACGGTCACGGACATGGTGTCCCCCGCCGCGTCCATGGCGGCAAGAAAGTCCGCCGAGGACGCGATGTCCCGGCCGTCGATGCGGCAGATCACGTCACCGGGCAGCAGTCCCGCGTCCTTGGCGGGCGTGGCCTTGCCGCCGGGCGTGTCCACCTCGGCGAGATCCGCCACGAGCATGCCCGCCGTCGTCATCTGAATGCCGACGGCCCGGCCGAGCGGCACGAGCGACGCCGCCTGCGCCGACACGCCCGCGCACAGCGCGAGCGCGACCGCCGCCGTGACGGCAAATCGGCGCAAAAAATGTGGTTGTTTCCGCAAAAAATCCCCCCTTTGCGCGTGCAGTATCAGTATGCCGGGTTTCGGACAAAATAGCGGCGGAACATTCTTGCTCGATTGCCTGCCGGGGCGCAAATGCCTGCGGCGGCGTGCATACGATGTACGGAGCCAGTTTTGGTAATTCGATGCATCGGAGGCATTTTCATGACGCAAACCTTAAAACAGGGCGACCGCGGCGCGCTCGTGTCGCTGCTGCAGCTGGGCCTGCAGCGCGCGGGGCAGACGCCGGGCGCGCTCGACGGCATCTTCGGCGCACAGACGGCAGCGGCCGTGCGCGCGTTTCAGGCGGCGAACGCCCTCACGCCGGACGGCATCGCGGGCGCGCGGACGCACCGCGCACTGCTGCCGTACTACACCGGCTTCGTCACGCGCACCATCCGCGCGGGCGACACGTTTTCCGCCCTCGCGCGGCAGTACGGCACGAGCGTGGACGCCATCGCACTCGCCAATCCCTACCTCGACCCCGAGCGCCTGCCGCTCGGCCGGGCGCTGACGATCCCGCTGCCGTTTTCCGTCACGCCGGCGGACATTCCCTATTCCTCGGCGCTCATCGGGTACGTCGTGCGCGGGCTGGCCGCGCGCTATCCCATGCTCGCGGTCGGGGAGTTCGGCCGCAGCGTGCTCGGCCGCCCGCTGTGGTATCTGACGCTCGGCAGCGGGCCGAAGCTCGTGTTTTACAACGCCGCGCACCACGCCAACGAGTGGATCACGACGCCGCTGCTGCTCACGTTCTGCGAGCAGCTGTGCGCCCGCCTCGGCGACGGCGGCGACATGGAGGGGCAGAACATCCGCGACCTGCTGTCCAGGGTCACGCTCGTGCTCGCTCCGGCCGTGGACCCGGACGGCATCGACCTCGTGACCGGCGCGCTCGATGCCGAGACCACCGCCGCGGCAAAGGCGCTCGCTGAAAACTACCCCGACATTCCCTTCCCCTCGGGCTGGAAGGCGAACATCCGCGGCATCGACCTCAACCTCCAGTACCCCGCGGGGTGGAGCACCGCGCGCGAAATCAAATTCGCCGCGGGCTACACGCGCCCCGGCCCGCGCGACTATGTTGGCCCGGCGCCGCTGGTCGCGCCCGAGAGCCTGGCGATGTACGGCTTCACCCGCGCGCTCGACCCGCTGCTCACCCTGTCGTACCACACGCAGGGCCGCGTCATCTACTGGCAGTATGACGGCTACGACGTACCGGGAAGCGAAGCGATCGCCCGGCAGTTTGCCGCCGTGAGCGGCTACGACGTCGCGGCCACGCCCTACGCCGCCGGCCACGCGGGGTATAAGGACTGGTTCATTCAGGACTACCGCCGCCCCGGCTTCACGATCGAGGCGGGCAGCGGGGAAAATCCCCTGCCGCTGAGTCAGTTTCCCGATATCTGGTCGGATAATCTCGGCATCCTGCTCGGCGGCATGACCGCCGTTTTGTGACGCTTGTCACAGTCTGCATCCAAACCGCCCACATGGCACATTTTGACCGTTTTTCGGCAAAAAATGCATGCTAAGATATAGACAAAGCAAGGCAAATGGTGTGTTTTTTCATATAAAAACACAATAAAAATCTGATTATCCGCTAAAACACAGTATCTATCAGCATTTTCAAGGAAACAAACACATCAATTTACTACTTATTTACTACTAACGAATGAGCCTTGATACGCAAGTTTTCCTAGATATGCAAAGATATGGTACAACACATCAGTATTGAAACAAGAAAAAATTGAATAACTTATAGACTATGGAACGCCTAACATGACGTTCCTTTTCTATTTCCAGCCGTTCTTATTGGACGGCTATTTTATTACCCAAAATGAAAGGAGCATTAGATTTATGAAAAAGATGTTAAAACGATTGTGTACGGGCTTCTTAGCTCTTGCAACTGTCGTTACTGCTTTACCGACGACACCCGTTCATGCAGAAAGCAAGCAATACTGGACGGAGTCAAAAGAGCGTGTCGGTATCGTTGAAAAAGTAATGAATGACGGTTCGATTGGTTCTACCTTTAATGAGGGACATTTGACCGTTGAGGGCGAGGACGCTTACTGTATCGACATTAACACAGACTTTAAGAATGGCTACAAGACCAGAGCTGACGCAAGCACCCGTATGAGTGCCGACCAGATAAGCGACGTTGCCTTATCTATCGAATATGTGAAACAGTACACAGACAGCCACAGCGGAATAAGCAAAAATCACGCTTACCTTTTAAGACAGCTTGTAGTCTGGCAGAGATTGAGCGTACATCTTGGCTGGCAATGTGATAACGTGCGAGCTTCTTATGATGAAATTCCAAAGGCAACGCAGGACGAAGTTTTCTCTGGTGCTAGAGCCTTTGTCAAAGAAAATAAAGGACGCTATGAATGTGGCGGTTATATCTACTCTGGCGAGGGGCAGGAATTGGGACAATTCTGGGCGAAACTGAATGTCGGAAATGCGAAACTTCAAAAGGCTTCCAGTAATACCAGCATTACAGACGGTAACGGGAATTACTCAATCGCTGGTGCAACATACGGTGTCTTTGCTGATAAGGACTGCACGAAACAGCTTGCCACCCTTACGACTGATGAAAACGGAAACACAGATGTTGCAGAGGTAAAAGCAGGCACAGTCTATATCAAGGAATTATCTGCACCAGCAGGATATAAAGTAGATAAAACTGTATATTCCTTAAAGGTTGAAGCTGGAAGGACAGCGACCTTGAAAGTATCAGATACACCGAAAGTAACAGACACTTTGATTGAGCTTTTCAAGATTGATATGGAAACACAGAAAGACAATCCGCAGGGGAACGCTTCTCTAGCAGGTGCGGAATTTACATGGAAGTATTATGCAGGCTTCTATAACAAAGACAATCTCCCTGCCGAAGCTACTCGTACATGGGTTACAAAGACAATCGCTGAAACAGACAGCGACGGGACAACTCACTACATCACAAAATTAGCGGACGCATACAAGGTATCTGGCGACAGCTTCTATATGCAGGACGGCAAAGCGGTTCTTCCTTTAGGAACGCTAACCGTTGAGGAAACAAAAGCTCCAAATGGTTACTTGCTTGACGGTGCATATATGCAGGCTGGCGATAAGTCCGAACAGATTAAGGGCTTATATGTAACACAGATTACCGAGGACGGCGACCTTGCCGTATTATCTGGAAGTAACCAGTTTTCCGTATCAGACAAGGTTATCCGTGGCGGTGTCAAAATTCAGAAACGAGATTTAGAAACGGGCGATACAAAGCCACAAGGAAGTGCCACTTTGAAAGATACAGCTTTTGACATCATTTCCTTAAATGAAAATGCGGTATTGGTTGAGGGTAAGCTCTATAAGAAAAATGAAGTGGTAAAGACAATTCGTACAGATATTGAGGGTATCACTTCTACTTCTGCTGACCTTTTACCTTATGGAAAATTCCGTATCGTTGAAAGTGAAGCTCCCAACGGTTACTTAACTGACGGTGCAAAACCGATTGATTTTACAATCACAGAAAATGGAAAAATCGTGGACTTAACAGACGAAGCCCATTCTATCTATAATCAGATTAAGCGTGGAGATATTGAGGGTGTAAAAATCGGTGCAGGCACACACAAGCGTCTTGCTGATGTTCCCTTTAGGATCACAAGCAAGACGACGGGCGAAAATCATGTTGTGGTAACTGATGATAACGGGCAGTTTTCCACTTCTGCTGACTGGGCTTCACATAAGCACAATACAAACGCAGGAAAGACCAGCGAGGACGGTGTGTGGTTTGGAACTTCTGAACCAGACGACAGCAAGGGTGCGTTGCCTTATGATACCTACATCATTGAAGAAATGCGTTGCGACAGTAACAAAGGTTTTGAACTTATCCCACCTTTTGAAATCGTGGTATCAAGAAATAACCTTGTGGTTGATTTAGGAACGCTGACTGATGAATACGAAAAAGAAATCTCTATCCATACCACAGCAACCAGCAAAGACGGCGAAAAAACTATCCTTGCAGGAAAAGAGGTAACAATCGTTGATACTGTCAAATTAGACGGACTTACAAAAGGCACAAAGTATCAGCTCAAAGGCTGGCAGATGTTAAAGGAAGAAAACGCCGAGCTTATCATTGACGGGAAACGTGTAGAAAACGATTATACCTTTGTCGCTGATGATGAAGAAATGAAAGTGGAAATTTCCTATACATTCAATGCGTCTGCTTTAGGTGGCAAAAACCTTGTTACCTTTGAAGAATTGTATGATTTCAGCAATCCAGACGAACCCGTGAAAGTTGCGGAACATAAAGACATTGAGGACGACGGGCAGACCGTTTTAATTACAGAACGTATCATCAAGATACATACGACTGCTACGGATAAGGACGGCAACAAAGAGCTTGAAGCTGGAAAAGACGTTACATTCATTGATACCGTAACCTTAGAGGGCTTGGAAGTCGGTACACAGTACAAACTTGTGGGCTGGCAGATGTTAAGGGAAGAAAATGCAGAGCTTCTTATCAATGGAAAACGTGTGGAAAGTGATTATACGTTTATCGCTGACAGCGAAACTATGAAAGTGGAAGTTGCCTTTACCTTTGACGCTACTTCTCTTGACGGCAAACAGCTTGTAACTTTTGAAGAATTGTACGATTTGAGCAATCCAGACGAACCGAAGAAAGTTACCGAACATAAGGATATTGAGGATAAGGGACAGACAATTACCTTTAAGGAAAAGCCAGAAGAACCAGAGAAACCCGAAACACCACCGACACCAGAAAAGCCTAACAGACCGAGCGACAGTCCCAAAACGGGCGATAACACAAACCTTTACGGACTGCTTGCACTTCTTTTGACCTCTGGTGCTGGACTGGCAGGTATCTTCTTCTACAAACGCCGTAAAATGAAAAAATCATAAGGCGGTAACGGTATGAGAAAAGAAAAATCACGCTCTCCGCCGAAGTTGTCAAACGGCAGACTTCCGCTTATTCTGGCTTGTCTGCCAACAACCTGCAAGAACACGGATAGTCAAGGGTGCGTAAGCATTGATTTTACCCTTTACTATCTGTGGGATTGCTGGTACTTCCCAAACCGCCAGAATAAGAAATCACAATCAATTTATCAAAAATAGAAAGAAACGAGGTAAAACAATATGGAAATGAAATATGTCGTGCCAGATATGGCACAGTCTTTTGGAACTCTTGAATTTGCAGGCGAAAGCGAGCCAGTCTTTGAAAGAGATAAAAATAACCGCAGGGTCTTAGCCAGACGAAGCTATAACCTTTATTCTGACGTACAGAAAGGCGAAAATGTTGTGGTGGAAATTCCCGTGCAGGCTGGCGAAAAGAAGTTCAAGTATGAGCAGAAAGTAAAACTTGTCAATCCGAAGTTATACGGCAGAGGTTACGCAATCGGGGATATGGGACATACCGATTATGTATTAGTTGCTGATGATATTGTAGCAGTTGAAGAAAAGTAAAGGAGTGAAGAATTTATGAGATTATCAAACGGGTTTGTTATTGACAAAGAGAAAACATTTGGAGAATTAAAATTTACAGCGGTGCGTGATGTGTTCTTACAGAATGAGGACGGGACACCGAGTACCCAGCTTAAAAAGCGTATCTATGATTTGAAGTGCAGTCTGCATGGTGGAAT